>JACKZZ010023057.1_pt1 | contig 19336 bp, 15 predicted proteins | sample 8027871 | NCBI WGS metagenome assembly JACKZZ01 (sample SAMN15724774, study PRJNA655200) | protist metagenome | isolation source: fluorescence activated cell sorting (FACS) single amplified genomes of... | place: USA: West Boothbay Harbor, Gulf of Maine | collected 2000-07-19
AATCTTTCTGGTACTATAAATATGAGGTTTCTCTGATTTGAGATTCCTGGAGGAAGTGGAGGGACGTCGCACATTTCCAGTAGAAGAAGTTTCCGTTTCTCCGAAAAATCTTCAAAATATTGGGGTGAAACGGGTTTTCCAGTTTCTCCGTTTCTCTGCGTTTTCTTTCTCATCGAGGTGTGTTTGTTATTCAGTAGAAACACTGCTAGATATGCAAAACCCTTCGACACAGACCACATCGAATCTTAAAGCAATATTTGCAAAGACATTACGATTAAGAAAGAGTCGCTATGAAGTACCAAAACCCTCTGATACGGAACGTCCGAATCTTGTGAGAGATATTATGCTCTCAAAAAGAGAAACGAGTTCGGGATTCTCGAAACACACCACGAAAGGAACCCAAAGAAGAGAAGAAAGACTCTCACGATCTTCACATCGAACAGTTAGTAAATGTATAGCTCGTAATCTGAATAGTTTAATTCGATCTGAGAGTAGACAAATGAATAAGATTCGTTCTGTTAATAAATCTAGAGAGAAGATGGGATACGTTCAAATTCTGAGAGAATCCAGAGTTCGCGACAGAAGAGAATATAAACAAAGAGAACGAGAGAGAATGCTGCACAACAATGACGAAGCAAAAGCGTATAAAATGAATGTTGGAAATCGTTTGTGTAGTATAGATACAAAATTAATGCTTGATATTGAGCATAAACACAATAAAAATCGAGCTGCTAACGTACGGCATCGGCTCGTGAAGGACCAAAACTTTCTGGAAGAAAAATTTTCTCTACAACCCCATGGATCTTCCTGTATGATGATGGGTAGAAAGTCACCTACTGCGTGGAGTACCTGCAATGATGATAATGATTTTATGTGATAATAATTATAATAATAAAACAATAATTAACACACAATGATATTCAATTCAATAAATTAGGGAAATTAATTATTAAAATTCTTCTTCTTCTTCTTCTTCTTCGTGATGCATAGAGAGTCAAGCCGATAACTTTTTTAGAAGGCTCATATGGAGAGCAAGACTCTCATGCGCTAGACGCAACTCATCCCTTAAAAGATCGCTCGTATCACTTCCTTCAAGAATATTTTTACTGGCGAAATCTTTCAACTCGATCAGTCTCTTACACCCTTCTCGAATCGAATGCAATTTTTCTTTCATGTCTTTGAAACCATAACTTGTTTTCATAATCATCCGGGAACTGTGAAGTTTTGCCCTGACGTACCTGAGAAGGATAAGATTGAGCGAGCATGTGAGTGAGTGAGCATCGTAATATCAAAAAGCATCGAGAGAGGAAGAAAAAAAAAATCAATGCCCGCTAAATATATATTATCCCCCCTCGCCAAAACGTACGAAACGACTCGAGCCTCATGAACGTTACCTCGACCCTCCTTCTCAACCATTTCACAAAACGTGTCAAAATACTTAACTGCATCAAACGCATACTTTCGAATTCGGGTAATGGAATTTACGTTGATGTCATCTTTTTGTTTCAGCTGCGTTTCTTTTATCATTTGCAAGGACACGCAAATTTCAGCAAGTTCAAATGTAAGAGAAATCAAAGTCTCACCAAAGATATCTCGATTGAGAACATCAAATATTGGACGCAAAATATTTATCATTCGACGATGAATCTTAATCTTCATCGTAAGATTTTCGCACGGTTCAGCTTGGGCTACGTAATCATATGCCTTACACAATTCTCTCGAAATCTCCACGTGTTGAGAAACGTATCCGTCCAACACAAAATGTTTCAGAGAAAATTCCAAGTTGCTTCTTACGATTTGAAATGCTGCACGCATGGCTTCGGGTAGATTGTTTCGAATGTAAACCGGATTCAATAAACCAATTGTCGAGGTTGATGTAATCTCACTACATCCTGGAAATGCTTTGGGTATGATCTTCGTGTCGAGAATACTCGTCTCCATATCCTCCTCCTCCTCCTCCTCATTGTTATTATTATCTCTCACTGCAATTCGCATGGAATCGATGTAGAGCAAAGCACGAAGTCGAGATAATTCGCAACGTACACCTTCAAACTTTTCCAATTCCCTATTATCAATAGGTAAAATTGAATTGCATTTTCTCAACATTTCCTGTGCAGCTTCGATAAGAGACAAGGCTTGAACTCGATTGTTCATGCTGCGATGATATTCCGCCATTCCTCTTACGCAGTTCGACCAATCCAACGCCTTTGCAAAATCTATATCTTTCAGAAGCTGTTGATGTCTCATTCCCAATGTTCTAGTCAAAAATACGCAAGACAATTCCTTATCACCACAATTTCCTCTTTCTGAAATCATTTGTGCGAGGTAGAACAAGGAGAGAGCTGTCATTCCCTCCAGACTGTCGTCCCAACTATCACTCAACGAAGATATACTAAAAGGATGTTTTTGAATCGCATCATATTTTTCTGCATTTTCCTTTATTTTGCTATATATAGATAAACTCACTTCCAAGTCATGATGCCAAAGGTGATTTTCGATCGAGAATTGAAGCGTTGCCAAGGCGTTGTAGAACGACATGACGTCAGACGCAAATGGTAAAATCTTATCCTCGATGTTATCTTCCAAAATCTTGGCACCTTTCGATTGAGATATGGGACAAAAATACATTAGCGCTTTATTGAGATACTCTCGAGCCTTCGTTGGTTCCTCCGTACTCATACATATCAATCCCTTCCTTCCCAAAGCGAGATGTCTTATCGTTTCGTTTTTCGTCGTCCTGCTCAAAGATTTCAAGATTTCACTTGCCTTATATTTTGATTTGTATGGTTCCGATACAGGATCTACAACCTTATGACATAATCTGAATGCTTCCTTGAGTATAGAATATTCCATTTCTTATTGCTGCATATATTTATTTACTATATTACGAAAATTTCTCTCTCTCTTCTCAAGTCTAGATAGATAGCCAGAAAAACTTTTCCGTCCAAGCTTTTCCAGTTTCTAAAAATCGTCAAAAATCCACAAATCCACAAAATCTTCCAATGAACAACATACAATGCCTTGGAGAAGCACTACCAGAACCTCCTTCTTCGCGCAATTCCTCCTCTTACTACGTTTCATTGAAGAGATCATGTCCAAAATGTACATTTGATAATGATCAAAGTGCGTACAAGTGCGCGATGTGCGGTTTTACGTTCTACAAGGTGCACGCATCGAAATTCGTGAAGGAGAGTCTGAAGCTGGTTCGTAACCGCAGCGACCTGGATCTCCTGGTTGCCTTAGATCGTGTTCTTGTTGATTCGTCATCTAGATGTACTCTCAGAGGAGGAGCACAGCATATGCATCTTCCTCACGAAATTGAAATCCAGGTATTACCAACCATTGAATTCCAACAATTAGAGAAATTCCGGGGCGTGTCTCGTTACGCTCAACCTACAAATTTGTTACTGTTATGTAAACATAAAAAATGTACCGTAAAAAGTCATATCATGTGCTGTCCACATGAGTTGTTGAGGTTGATACCAAAATCAATAAAAATCAAGACAGCTAGAATGGAATGTCCAAAGTTCAAACTATTGCCATCCGTTGCAAGACGAGGCGCACTGACGGATCCCGAGGTCTTGGCATTTGGACGAAAAGCTTTAAAAAAAATTGATGAGATGTTGGTCCAAGCATCGAAGAATTGTTCTATTATTGGAGCAGGCCACGTACAAGGATACGAATTTCCCTTTAAAGTACATGCTCCTAGCAAAATAGTTGTAGAGCTTCTTGAAGATAATGCTTCCAACTCCTCTACCGACAGCACGACGACTGTGCTGCAAAGAATGCTTCTTAAAATCGTACACAGTAGGAAAACCACATCTTTCATAGTTCGCCTTGACTTTGAGTGTTTCAAAAAGATATGGGAAGATGGTTTTCTAGAGATTCATGATGAAAATTACTACAGATCCCTATCGAGAGCACGGCCAAGTGATGTAGAGAAAATCACGAAAAATTCGTTCATCATGAAGGAGGATGAGGAGAAGGATGAAGAAGAAGACATGGAGAAGCGCGGTGTTTTTTATATATGTTGTGTGTGTCAAGACAAAATGAAACCAGGAGAAAGAATCGCAAACTTTGGATGTCCACCAGGGCATAAGTTTCATCTTGATTGTCTCCTACCTTGGCTTGAACGCCAAGCGTTTTGTCCTATATGCCGTTACGATCCGAAGAAAGCCAGTCAATAAACGCATGACTTATCTCAAACCCAGGAATACAGGAAAAACATAAAATTATTGTCTTTAGATATGGTAGAATAGAATGTTTCGGAAAGATTTTTTTTTGTGAAAATAAAATAATTCTCTAAAGCTATCTTCATCAAGATTAAAATAAAGCATTAAAAAGTCCATCCATTCCCATTACCCCTCTATTTATTGCGCTCTCCAGAATCCGACAAGAGAAAGGTGGAAATCACACGAAGAGACGACATTTCTTTCGCATTCGTGACCCTAATCGCATTATAAGTGGAATTCAAACGCTCTAAGTCCTGCTCATATTTACGTAACCGATTCAGAAATAATTTATGCTGCTCTGAAAGTATCAAAGCACCAAGACGATACTCTTCGTTTTTCTTCAAGACCTCAGAATCCATATCACTCAGTTCACACTCCATAGGCTCAATTTGAATCTCACGAAGTGAAGAAATTAATTCTCTTAACTCCGACGTGTCCGAGGATATTTCGAGATTCACACTTGCAATCCAATCTTCGACGTTTGATCGTTCGTCCAAAATATTCTTATGCTCCGAATTCATCTTTCTTGAAAGTGACAACAGTACATTCACTTGCTCTCCGATATTCTCCTCAACAGATATAATCCTTTCCTGTACATGTTTTCGAAGCGTCTCAAGAAATTGAAATCTCATCTTTGATTTTTTCTGCATTGACGTCACGGCGATTTTTAATTTTTGAATCCATTTTTTTTTCACTCTCCACGCTTGTTCTCGTAAATTCTGACACGTCTCAAATTCCTGAATTTTTAAGCTCGCACTCGACATGATCTTCGCAATCATCTCACGCTTGAGCTTCGAAAATTGTGCTTCAGACTTAACAATATCTACCGCTGCATTCAAATCACGTGATTCTACTGCACGAGTCTCACAGCGGCGTGTCTTCATACAAGAGAGTTCTTCCTTCGTGTCTTTGATCTCGCTTTCTATCCTCAGCGTGAAACTTTTCAAGGCATCATACTCCCTTTCCAGTGCCGGCATCATTGCCTCACTTTTCGATCTTAACTTTCCAACAATCTCGTTCATTCCGTTATCATCATTATGGGAAATACTCTTTGAAACATCAACGTAGTCGACTCGAATTCTCGACATCGTATGCAAAGCCTTCTGAAGTTCAATCATTGCTTCGTACGACATCTCACCAAGCTTAGCAATGCGTTTTTTACATTCTTGAGCTACATTGAAATCATTCTTCGCATTCGATTCTCGTCTCAATTCTTTTTGAAAAGATTTCAAAGCTTCGTCTCGCACTGCCATGATTTTTATTCGAAACGTCTCCGATGGATATACCACAAGATGCCTCATGGGACTTTCTCTCTGAGTTTTCTCTCTAGACGTCGCACGCCAAAGAAGATGCGAAACTATCGGTCTTCGAGTCACCATTTCGACATTCAATGCATTGCTTTTCTTTTCTCTATCTCGTCTCTTCTCCTCTCGATGTTCATGTTCACTATTTTTCGCACACAATTCCGATGTTCGTTTCTGAAGTTCAAGTTCCAAACGCTTTACTGTATCGTTTAAATCACGAACCTTCTCTCTTTGCATCTCTTTTTTCTTACGTGCAAGTTCTCTCTCACCTCTCAAGGCAAGACCTTCCAACTCAATTTCTTCTCTCTCGACCTCTCGCTGATCTGCTTCTGCTTGTAAGATCACGAGCTCTTCGATTGCATCTTTTTCCTCCTTATCATACGTTGTCTGCCACTTTGTTGCTGCGATTTGTAAAGACACAAGACCTTGATGTAAAACGCATATGCGACGATGAAGTTGCTTTGCATCATCTCTTAGTCTTGAATCGGAAGACGAGAGAACACCCGTGATCGCGACACCTCTCATATCTACCTCCATGCTCTCACGATCTCGTTCATAGGATGACAAAATTGCTCTCAAAAGTACGAGATTTTCTTCTCTGTGTTGCTGAAGCTCCTGCCAATTCGAAGTACGTTGTTTCATCGCATCTTCCAACATCTTCATCTCGGTTTGCATGTCTCTAGCTGAGCATTGATGCGTCGTCATGCGAACATCGTCCTTGATGTTGCCAAAAATCAGGCTCTGTAGAGTTCCCGTAGAGCGTTGAGCCTCAAGCTGTTCTTCGGCTAAGATGCGACGTCTACGTAAAGTCACGAATCTATCTTTCATGGCATTCAAACGCGGTCGACTTTGCGAAATTCGTTTTTCTCTTGCAGAAATTCTACGCTTGAATCGACGTAAACGTTCCGCTTGCTGCTTCTGGCCTCTTTCCAATGCACTCTCAAGACGTATCACAGAGGCACGATGTCTCGACAAGAGCTCCGCAATTGCAGCGCGTTTCTTCGTAGCTTTTCGATCGAGCACCACGAGTGCTGTAAGTTCAGCTTGCAACAGTTCCTCCTCAATTTCACGTGCCTCCTCTTCTTTTCTCAACTGTTCCACAGTACTACGTGCATCTCTCAGTGCAGATTGTGCTGCTTTCATACTAACTCCATCCAAACGATCTTGTTCATCCTTGAGACGTATGACCGTTGCGCGTGATCTTTCTAGAAGTTTACGAAGAGATTCGTATAGAGACATGTCGGGATCATGATTACCCTCATCGTTATCCACTTCGCTTTTTCCTTCCTCTTCATCCTTCTTTTTCTCTTCTTTCAAATCGTCTAAATTCTTATCTGCTTCATGAAATTCAATAGATGCTGCATTCACAACAGTTCTACATCGATTCAACGATTTGGTCACTTCAAATTTTTGCTTTCGAATCAATGAAACGACGTTCACAGCAAGATTTGCAGATCTTCGTGCGACGAGTTGTTCACCCTCCCACACGAGTTCCTCATCTCTAGCTCTTCTCTGTCTTGATTCGTTTGATTTACGACAATGTGAGTCAGCTACCAAACGGAGCATATTTGTTCTTTGCTGCGCGGCAAGTCTTGCCTTGGCAGCGTGCAGCGCACTTCGAAGTGTGGGTTCACGTCTTGTCAGAGCTACGAGTCTAACTTGAGACTTTGATCGACGCGTACTGTTGTCTGAAGTCGCGTGTGCAAGTCTCGACATAGCTTCTTCATATTTTCGTTGACGTGCCGCAATCGACATGGTATCTAGATGAATTGCCCATCCCTCTTTTCTCACAAAGGAACGAAGAGATGCGCGTTTACGCTCTTGAAGTTCCCAATCGCTTCTCAATGCATCCATTTCTTTACAGCGATATGTGGATGCCTTGACGAGTTCTCGTGTCATCTTTACAAACATGGGACGAAGGTCCTTTGCGTACCTGTAACAAAAGTGGGGATGGGGGATATATTGAGAAATGATGAGGATAAATTCGAAAAGAATGAATTATGGCGCGGATAAATTCAAAACAAACAAATACACACACGCAACAAAAAAAAAAGAAAGAGATGGACGACAACAACCACGACGACGACGACCTTATGAGAGTTCAAAACAAGAAAAAAATTATTCCCTTACTACATACGAAGCTTCTTTATCTAGTGTTTTAAACAGTTCGATACTCAGAGATTTTTCATCAACTAGGGCTTTTCGAAAAGATGCGATGTCGACGTGAAATCGAGTAATCATTTTCAGATTTTCATCGTCATCCTTCTCCTCCTTCTCTTTTCCCAAGACGTCATCATTCGCATTCGAACGTCGAATAGAAATTGAAGGAATAGCTTCGAGCCAATTCTGTACTTCATGTCGACTCTCAATACGACGTGCTGAGGATTGCATCTCCATTTTATATGAAGCTTCATCCTCGTTTGCACCCTTGATACATTTCTCATGATCCATTCGTTTCAACTCAAATTCCTGCCATTCTCTCTCAGCTCGACACAACGGAAAACGTGAGGAACAACACAGATGAAGTGGTCCGCGTTCCTCGTGAGATTTTTGACGTCTCAGCGAGGCCTTGAGTCGAGACTCGAGAGAATTCATTGTACGTAACGTATTCTTCATTCTCTGTTCTGTGAATTTCAATCGTTCCTGACATCGAGAGACTCGAATTGATGAGTTCTCAATACTCGTTTTATATTTCGATATTCGATTTTCCATCGCTTCAACATTACGACAAAGTTCCGACGTACTGGAAACCACAAGACGTCGTATGGTCGCAAGTTTCTTGATTCTCAGTCGTTTCTCATCCTCTGCAGCACACCACGCCTCGTTGATCATCGAAGCAACTTGTTGCCACTTACAGCCCTCCTCAGCATATTGCAAAATAACTTTTGCGCATTGCTGGACATCCTCTGGAATTTTTCTAGTAGATTCTGCAACCTTGATCATCGATTGCTCGTTGTTTGTAAGAAACGCTGTGGCTGACTCGAGCATGAGCTCCAGATCTCCGAGAACTTCCTCAATACCACTTACTTCTTTTTTCGTACTTTCTGCTACTCTCAAAGCTTTGTTTTGTGCTTCTCGGGCTGCAAGAAGTAAAGCGCCTTCTTGTGGAGGTTCTCGAATGGGAAGACGCAAAAGCTTCTGTTGCTGATGCGAAGATTCATCCTCGTCCTGTACATCCTCGCAAACATCAAAAGCTTCGTGAGACGAAGAATCTCTCTTACTCGATTGAGATCGCAATGGTGGGGGTGTCTTTGAACTTCTGCGTCGTGGTGGTGTAGTCTTGCGTCTCGGAACTGCCATCATCATTCCCGTACCCGTGAGTACGAAATGCGGAGATCGCGTTCGACGATGTGAAGTGTTCGAGATAGAAGAATTGTTGCTTCCGAAAGAAGAAATCGAAGAATTTGAAGAAGATCCACGACGATGATGCGGCATACCTATTTGTTCGGTTTCTTTTGCAGCTTCCATACATGTTACGACAACCGAAGCAGACTTGACGTCAGCATCCATTCGTTTCTGCTTCTCTTTTGATTCTCCCAAAATTTGGGAAACGTGCTTGATTGTGTTTTTCAAAGTAGTAATCATTGACGTCATTGAAGCCTTTGCATCTCTACAGCTACGAATATCATCGCAATTTGCTTTCAAAGCATTCACAAGTATCTCAGATTTTTTCCTTGATTGTGCTACTTCATCCTTCCATTCCTCTCTGTATCTCGATAGCGACATCTTGATCGACGTCGACCTATCGACGTCGCTATCTCTCCAAACAACCAACGTAAGAGGTGGAGCTCTTTCCTGCTCACTCAATCTCTCTATCGAAATTCTTCTCAATGTCTTTGCCTCCTCCTCCAATTCATTTAAACGACTTAGACGATATTTATGTGTACGTGTCGTCGTGTAAGTAGACGATTTCATACTTCAAAAACGCACCTCAAGCTCTGTCTCGACGGTTTCAGGACCATCGTATAGGGTATAGGGGATGGAAGAGGTAGATGATATAGATGCAGAGGTTGATGATTTTTTGAGTTCTTTGGATCCTGAACTTTTGAAAGGTGTCGTAGATTATGATGAGGATCAGGATGAGACGGATGATAAAGTGGGTGATCGAGAAGATGATGATGAGGTAGAAGAGTTCAACGTCGAGACAGAGAAAGACGACGAAGCGGCGTCGAAAATTCTTCTAAAGCAAAAAGAGTTACACATTCGAGAAGAAGAGCTTGATGCGAGAGAAAAGAGACTTCGAGATTTAGTCAGAAAAATACAGAAGAAACAGATTTTGTTGCATGAAAAACAAACGGTGCTTGAGATGAAAGAGACTGAATTATTGAAAAGAGAACGAGCAGTCGCAAATGAGGCGAGTCGAATGGGAGCAAGAGAAAAAGTTGTGATGGATGGTCTTGGTCAAGCAGCCATTCAAGAGGCAAATATGAAACGATGGTTGAATGAACTTGAAAAAACAAAACATAACTTGAAGAAAGCTGAGGTGGAATGGCTCAGAAGAACGAAAACAAAGATGTTCGTTCCTGAAGAAGAAGAAGAAGAAGAAGAGAAATCTACAAAACAGCAAGCATCCTCGAAGAAAGTTCCAAGCGCAGCAGAGATCTTGCAAGACACACCTCAGCTTCATGCATTTGAGGATTCACCTGATTCTGATGCAGAAATACACACATCATGTGTGGGCTTAAAAACAGTATCGTCGTTTCTAGTTGATGTGTTTGAATCCTTTAACGAGATCAGCAAACGCATCGCAAGCACATGTACCGAAATATCGAAACTCACATCGCTACTTAAAATGTCCAAAGAGAAAGAGAATCTTATAAAGATATTGGGTTCAAGAAGCTTCAAAGAGCTACAACGATTTGACAACGCGTTGATTCAGTTGCAACAATTTTTAGAGCTTCTGGGTCACTCTCTCTCACAAGCGGTTGCGAGACCGCTTTCCGATGTCGTGAACAACGGTATCGAAGACGCCTTAGCGTTACACCTTCGTCTTCAAGAGGACCGAGTATTGTTGGACAACGCAATCGAACGGCTTTTAAATACTCGACTCGTGAAGAGATCAACATCTGATGGAGTTGTGGCATCTGCATTACAAAATCTGTTCGGTGCCACGAATTTGGGTTTCAGTGGTGGAGATCACGCTTCCTCGAAAAGTGCAGTGAAAAGTCTTCAATACCAATGGCGATTACGTCGTTTCGATGCCATTGCTGCCTCAAATCTTACTGCAAAACATGTTCGTGTTCGTGTCGTGGAAGCTGCTGCTTCGGGTTTGCTTGCGATGCAAGCTTTTATCTCACAAACGTCCTCAGCACTTGGTAACGTAGGACAATTCGCTTCACCTCTTCTTTCGAGCTGTCAATCGGCGACGTCAATTTTAACATCCTCTGCACAACGTGATCGAGTCGAACGAGAACAACTTCAAGCTGAGACGACTTGGCAAGCGTCATATAAGGAGCATGAAAACGATGATGATGATGAGAAACAAAAAACAAAGGTACCCACACCCGTAAAAACAGGTTTGAGTGAGCGTGAGTGTATTTTGAAGGGATACCTTCGACTTCGAACTAGATCAAAAGGATTGAACAAGCGATGTTGGTTTGAAATTACGAACAAGGGTATGATGAAATATCGAAAACACTGGAGAGAACCTGTGAAACCCTTAGTAGATCTGCTTCTTTGTGCAATTCGCTCATGTGATGATTTCGCAGAGCCGTTTCCGTTTGGTTTCGAGATTCATACTCCCAAGAAACGTTATTTTTTTCAGGCAAGGAGTGATGAGGAGCGAAGATGTTGGGTCAAGACATTAAGAAATGCTGCTTCTGCGAGACTTGCTACGCACACAAAATCCACGAACAACGAAGACGACAACAACACGAAAGTTACACCCTCGTCAGATCAGATTCGACACAAAAATCTTCTCAAGGATCTTAAGGCGCGCCTGATGAAGTTGAATCCTAGATGTGCGGATTGTGGTGATGCAAATCCAGATTGGGTATGTCTCAATTTCGGCGTATTGGTGTGTCATCAATGCTCAGGAATTCATCGTAGTTTGGATTCAGCATTCGTGCGATCTCTGGAGTTGGACACCATCAACGCTTTGGAACTGAGAATGATGGAGGCATGTGGGGGAAACGATGAGGCTAACAAAATATGGGAAGCTCAAGCTCAAAGTGGATGGATCTCACCTAGTGTAAACAGTAAAATGGAGGAGCGCAAGCGTTGGATTCATGCAAAATATGTTTGGGGTGGCTTCACGAAACCTTGTGATGAGACCAGAGAAGAATGGTCTAAAAGTGTACTCGATGCTGCATCTTCAGGAAACTTTTATGTCTTACTCGAATGTTTGGCAAGGAGAAAACACGTAAGTACTAGTGACGATGAGGAAGATGATGGAACGAAAGTTTTGATGAGAAACGCAGCAAGAACTTCAAAGGATGGAGGGCATATATTGTGTGAGCGACTTCTTTTGATGTACGCTTCATAGAAATAATGAAGGCCGTGGTGGTTGTGTGGTTGTGGTGGGAAATATACTAGAGAAGAAGCTGCTTGTTGTGGTTGCTTTTGTTGCTTTATGGATACAGAAGAAAAGAAAAACTTGACGTTGGTGCTCTTTTTTATTTGGCTGGCTTACTACTTAACTAACAAACCAAAAAACTACGACGTTCGTAAATTAATTACGAACACAATCTTTCCATAGCCAACTTACAATCGAATGTCCGGAGAACAATTAACGTCGAATCGATGATTCAAACAACGATTCACTTAACGATGCAGAGAGTACGGAACCATACATTGGACAAAAACGTAAAGGTACAGAAGCAACACGACGACACTGTTCCATGCTCTTGGATGTGATTTTGACATTGTTGTACACCAAAGGCATGTCGTACTGCATTTCAAAGTCTTGCACAGATGCACTAAGCAGATTCGAAAGATCCACGAGTTCCAGTGCAGACGCAGTGTGTTTTTGTCTCAGCGTTGCTTTCCACATCTTTTCTCCTTCTTTACTAGCTGGATCAGATTCAGGGTAACTAGGAAGGGGACTGAGAAGCGAGAGAATTGTTCGAGGCTCGAACGTTTCACAAGCATTCAGAAAATTCAACTCGTCTTCTTCGGGTTCGAAACAATTTTTCTTCTTATCTGATGCGTTCTCAGACAATGCTCGTTCCGGATGAAGAGCTAGTAGACGTATTGAACGAACAATGCGAAGAAGTTGTCTTCGACGATGAAACACGAGTTTTCCAACTCGAAGTCTCGTGATCTCCTGACGTGTGCATAGTATCATGGAAGCCGAGCCTTTTCCCTTCTCGACGTTCTCCGTAGCAACAGCTTGAAGGAATTTCAAAATTGTTGCCGGGTTTACACCTCGCCAACTCCAAAGTGTTCGAACTCGAGCTCGAAGATCACACAGAGTCTCTTTCTGACCCAGTGTGCTCTGTATTCGTCGTTTTCTCTTTAAACAAGTCTCAAGACAACTCGAAACGTGGCGCAATCTACTCTCTGCGTTTTCTTTTTGTGCCTTTGCATGTTTTACTTCTTCATGTGCAATCCTTAACTCCGATACACCTCTGTACCTAAAACAAATGTGATGGGTTTTAGTGAATATGTGGAAGTGTGAGTGGTGGGAGAGTGAAGAGATGAAAGTAGTAAAAAAGATGGAGACGTTCTCATCACCCTTGCACGTACAACTTGACAATAGCTTCATGATTCTTTCGGCTCTCTCTCGTCTCTTCCTCGATCTTGGTTTGAAATTTATTCTCGACATCTTTTCGAATCAAGGTCAATGAAGCTTCCCAACGAATCTTAGAAACATGTTCTAATTGAGGAACTAAAAGATTTTCGTTCAAAGTACGTATGAACGCAATACGCTTCGGTCCTGGAGGTGAATTCGCGGCAGCCATCAGTATTGAGACCGAGGTTCTGAGATGTGTTGCAAGTGCGTATCGAAGTAAAGGATTCACTGAACCTCTCAGAACTCGATCATAGAGCTTTTTCAAGCGTAGTTTTACTATCTTACATTCTTCTTGAAGCATCGAGTATCGATGTTCATATTGTGTAACGTTACCCTTCACGAGACTATTTTGTCTGCTCGTCGTCGCGAGTGTAGACCAAAGAGTTGGATCTTGATCCACTACGCTCTGAATGAAATCATCCGCGTCATCTATTCTATGCTTTGGAAACATATCTACCATGCCATTATAGTTTCCATGCAAATCAGAGCTTTCACTTTTTTCATACAATGCCTCTTCGATTTTTCTTGAGAGTTCCGCGTCATATGCTTTGAGCTTGACTCTTCGAAGCTCGGATTCGGTAACAAGATTCAAATTCTCCGAACTCGTATGTTTTTTCTCAAAACTAGCAAACATGTTATATACACACGTATTATATCGTGACCTTGCAAATTTGAGACAAGCATCTCGTTTTTCATGTTCAGACATGGGAGCTTCCGCTCCGTTTTCTAATTCTTCCATCTCTTGATTCATGACGTCGAGTCTCATCTTATTCTGCTCGATTTGTCGTCTCAATTCATATACTCTTTGTCTCAAATGATGTATCGCCCATCTCGCAAGATCTTGATTTTGAGCTCTAAGAGCCGCTAACTTTCTTTGTGCATACTCTATCGTTTCCGGATCAGCTTGAGGTCTCTTGGATTCTTCTTTCTCCTTCTTCGATGGCTCGTCTCTCTTCGTATCGATGTTACTCTCGTTTTGCGTAATTTCATGTATCTTTTTCATATGATTATTTAGACCTGGAGGTATTATTCCTTCCATCATACTTCTATTATCATCATCCATCACTTCGACTTCCCAATCAATCAGATCACTCTCTGTCATTTTTTTGGTTTTCCACAAAAAAAAACACCTACCTAAAAAAATATCTTTTTTTGAGAAACCTAGAAACCGTTCTTTGTAGGTTCGATAATATCTAGATATCCATTTTCTTGAATTTTTTTTTTTTTTTTTAAATCATGTCTCAAGGATTAGCGCTTCCAATTATTCGATACAAAGGTTTTCTTGTATATGCTACGTTGAATGAAGAAGAGGGAACTGTAGCTTGTTGGCCTTGTGCGATGGACAGAGCACCTCTTCACTCTGTACCACCAGTTACATTGGCAATCTTCTCTGAAGTACCTTTGAAGGAATTCGAAGCGGATTTTCAGAAAATATTGTACGAGGACGCGATGAAAAGAGGAAAAGGAAAATACATGGATCACGATAATAAATCTGCTCCCAAGCTTGATGAGGAATTTCTTTTGAGTGTGACTCAATATGAAGATTTAGGAGACGAATTTCACGAGGACGGTGGCGGAGACGATGAGGACGTTCCTCCGGGTATCGATACGACGTTCGCATCACCTTTCAAAAAAAATCAACAAAATGTTAGCATGAAAAATTCCAACTCATCCATGTCCTCGCTTGTATCGATAGATTCCCAATTGCTCGGATCACCAATGGCTAAAGATTTTGTTCCTCCTGGATTGTCCGTTAGTCCGCAAAACAAAAACTCAACGCTTCCTCCTCCTCCTCCTATCACTACTCCGTCGTCACTTCCACCTGCATCATTAAATCCCTCAAGTAGTGTAAAGAAGAACAAGTTCATATCTCCATCATCATTATCATCGTCATCTCTAATGAACACTGAGTTGGACAATCCGAAGAAGAATGAGCAACAAGGCTTGTGGGCGCCCGTTTTAGAAAAAATGAGAGATAGATTATCTCTTCTTGAGTCACACGATCGTCTTCACAGTCAGGAAAACAAGGAGATTTTAAGGCGTCTTGAGAGTTCTCATCAGAACAACATCGACAAGAACAAAATCAATCCTATGCTATTTCAGATGAAGCAACTTGAGAGTCGAATACAATTATTAGAATCTACGATGCGTTCAAACTCAAAGAGAGAGGTTTTAAAAGATCAAGTATTGGATGTTGAAAATACGCTTCATGGTGAGATGCGTGTCATTGCGAGACGTCAAAGAGTATACGAGAAACATCATATGGAGGATCGAGAATTATTGGAAGAAGTAGTAAAGGAGAACGGAAGACTCCGAAAACGTATCGAAAACATGGAGAAACAACAGCATGATATGATGGAATTAATCAGAGCGGAGCACGAGAATTTCGTTAAGAGTACGCAAGCAACAAACATCTCTCTTCAACATGAAATCGAAGCATTGCAGATGTTGTTAATACGTCGAGGATCACCATTAGATTCAAGAAGATCTGCGTCGCCCCATGGTGGTAGCGCTATAAATTTTCCTCCTCCTCCTCCTCCTTCTAGTTCAGATATACATACCTCGCCGTCTCGACAACCCAAAGCAAGACGCATGTTAAAAATGATAAGTAGTAGTCGTCGTAGTAGTGGTGGTGGTGGTGATAGTAGTAGCAGTATTGATTCCAAGAGAAGTATTCGTGACTCTCCTCGTCTTCGTTTGAGTCCGAAAGAAAGACAACTCAATACCATTCGTTCTAAAAATCGTTTGTTGGAAAGACAAATTGGGAGATTGGAAGTGAGATTTCCTTATTGATACTTACTTCTATGATGGCATAATCATCATTTTATAATCATCATCATCATCAATCACACACACTCACACACGCACACACACAAAGCTTTTTCTACGAGAGACTAACCTATATATCATATATATAGATAGATATATTTAAATAATTTTTCTTTTAATCATCTCTCTCACATAATACGCCATACACTGCAGTGCAATGCAATGCTACTATCTCATACAATATCTCGTCATAGCCAAAGTATAGGTACATCGAGGAGCCTGGAGAAATTCGGAAACTCGGGACGCACGTCAGCAAGCCCAGGCAAAAGGGAAAGGAGAAATTTATTTTTTTTCTAAATCAAAAACTCAAAGAGAATATGCCAAGAAGAAGAAGAGGAATGGGAGGAGGCGGTGGTTTGTTTGGTAGTAAGAAAAAAGGTAGTGGTGGTGGAGGACTGTTTGGAGGAAGAAAGAAGGCACCTGCTGCTCCGCAGAGACGTACCTTTGGATCGTCTTCTGGCGCTCGAAAAATTCCTCCTCGTCCAGTAAAGAAGACAGCTCCTCCTCCTGCTACGAAAACAAACGCTCCTGCGCCCGCAAGAAGACAAGAGGGAGGTGGTATAATGAGCGGAATTGCTTCAACTGTGGTTCAGGGTATGGCATTCGGAACCGGAAGTGCTATCGCGCACAGAGCGGTCGGAGCTGTCGCGGGATCCATGTCAGGAGGAGATAAGGAGCAGGCACCTCAGCAGCAAGCTGTCGTTTCCGAGGAGACACAACAAGGGGCATCTTGTGATGTGCAGATTGGAAAATTCTACGACTGTTTGGATGAGCATGACGGAAACATCGGAGCTTGTCAATTTTTCTTTGATATGATGCAGCAGTGTCAGAAGGACGCGAAGCAGCAGTTTGCATAATGCGAGGTACGAAGCAATAATTCATTTTTTTTTTCAGTACGAGAGACTTACATGTAGATGTGTTTTTACTTAGTATCATATATATTCATACACAAACAAATACATGCGGAATCATACGACGAGTATCATACTACTTCGTTATTTTTTTAATTTTTCATTACGACATCACACGCAAATCGGTCCTTTCGTGGGTTTTCTTGGTATGCCACCTCCACCAACACTACTTGGAGAATTGTTCGTGACAGCGTAAAGATTTTGAAAAATCGTAAGCAAGTCTGCATACAAAGCCTTTCCTGGGCCACTATTCCCAAGACCTCCAGGATATGCCATGTTGTATCCATATTCTTGTCTCATTTCCGCATTTACCAACGCATCCATACATATCGCAACGGAATTCCCTGCACCCGTGTCGTCCACAATGTAAGCTCCATAGTGATATAAGGCATCAAATATTTTCATACCCACCTTTGTCGTCAACGACAAAGAAGTATTTTCTGGAAAAGAGAGCAAGGCCCCGGGAACCACATTTGGATCAGTCCCTGTATATAAACCTCCCGGAGCTTTGTTTGAGCCTGAATCACTTCCAGTTGCTGGCCACACGTATTGCGAGCGGGCACCATTATATGCCGAGTCCTTGGCAAGTTTATATTGACCAAAATACCTTCGAAAAAGAGTGAGAGGAGATTTTGAGAGATGGTGTTTTGGGATGAGGAAGAGAGAAAGAATAGAGAGAAACGAAGTACCATTGATGTTGAAGTTCAATTTTCAATGCATGCTCGATAGGATTGTCATTAACAAGTTCACCTAGTCGTACCATCCCACCAACACCACTGAGACCTGACCCTCCGTGAGCTCCCAAATTCCCATCGGAGAATATGGATGTCGTGTTTGGAAATTGTTGCGGACACCCGTCAGTTTCGTTACCAAACCGCGCAAGTAAAGGTCCGTTCGTGTCGCATCGATAGACGGGTTGCATTTGTACAATTGTTTCTTGGTCCTCTAATAAAATTCCCATCGGATTGTTATTCATTAGATCTGCAGCACTGTGACAGTTATCGAACTCGTCGCAGTCCGACGCGGTACTCCAATTTTTGGGCAATCGTATTTTTCTCACAGCTTTACCCGTTATCACACACTTCTGATCTCCACCCCAATCACCTTGATCAATCCAATCATATTCAGTATCTGAGCTGTCGATGCGAATGAAAAATTCTTGATCATTGTGAAATTGTTCTGGAAATTTCGTTCGAAAAAGATTCGTTGCCGCAAATTCAGCTTCCGAACCAATCGCCGTGTTCCATATACTCGTGTTTGCAAAGGGTTGAAGGAAACGATCTCGACATGGTACATCGGAAGAAGAAGAGAATGATGATATTGCAACGACGAAGAGAGGGATGTAGGATTTCATACAGTACCATTTCATCGTTTCCTTCATCCCCGTTTTTCCGTTTTTCCGATTTTCCAGTTTTCCAGTTTCCAAGTTTCCAGTTTCATGAGTTTCATGTCATTACAGTCATTACAGTAATAAAGATATGCCAAAGTACGATGCGATCTCACATCTCCACAATATGTCTCCCGCGCACATTGAAAACTTGTTTGATCTTAAAGGAAAGATTTGTGTTGTAACAGGAGGAAGTCGAGGTATAGGATTAATGATATGCAAAGCTTACGTCGAGAACGGAGCGACGGTTTATGTTAGTTCGCGAAAAGCGAGCGCCTGCGATCGAGTCGCGAGTGAATTGACGAGTATTGGACCAGGAGTTGCCATTTCGATGCCAGCTGATGTATCGACCGATAAGGGATGTAAAGTTCTTGTCGAGAAGATCGCGAGACGCGAGAATCACATCAATGTTCTTGTAAACAACGCGGGAATCACTTGGGGCGCACCTTTCGAGGAATTTCCGGAAAATCAATGGAGCAGAATCATGACATTGAACGTCGCAAGTGTGTTTAATATGACAAGGGCATGTACTCCATTACTCTCAAAAGGCTCGAAAGGAAATCTTGAGCCTAGTCACGTCATCAACATAACTTCCGTAGCTGGGGATCCGTCCTCGGCACCCGAAAACGACATCGCTCCGAGCTACAGCGCTTCGAAGGCTGCGGCAAACAAATTGACCCGAACACTGGCAGGATATCTCAATAAGTACAATATATGTGTCAATGCCATTGCACCTGCCGTGTTTCCATCTAGAATGACACATGATTTCATGTTGAGTGATGAAGATCGTTCTGCAATGACGGCAAAGACGCACCCCGTTGGCCGTGTCGGAAACGAGCAAGATATGGCTGGTGCGGCATTGTTTTTCGCATCCAAAGCATCCGCGTTTGTAACAGGTTCTGTTCTGAATTTGGACGGAGGCTCAGTTGCGATTCGTCCTA
>JACKZZ010020148.1_pt1 | contig 19329 bp, 10 predicted proteins | sample 8027871 | NCBI WGS metagenome assembly JACKZZ01 (sample SAMN15724774, study PRJNA655200) | protist metagenome | isolation source: fluorescence activated cell sorting (FACS) single amplified genomes of... | place: USA: West Boothbay Harbor, Gulf of Maine | collected 2000-07-19
AAACATGCACACCGTCCTTTCCCTTATAAACGTGGCCAAATCCAAATTGTGACTGAACAAAATACAAAACAGTTGGATCTTTTTGTACAAGCATAAATCTTAGTCTTTGACGTGGTGGCAAATGAGAGTATCGTTTATCAAAACAACTTGAATAACAACCATCACCTTCTGCAAAACCTAAAAACCATTCGTAAAATACTTGACTTCTTCTTTCAAAAGAGTTCGCTTTATGGAACTCTGTGAAGTCAAAAAATAATGCTTCACTTGAAGCTTTCGTAGAAAATTGTTTAGTCATTACTTTAATTACTTTATTTTATAAAATCAAAAAAACGGTGCTTCGCTTGAAGCTTTCGTAGAAAATTGTTTAGTCATCATTTTAATCATTTTATCAAATGTCATCTTTTTATTCAGTTAAAAAAAATTTTTATACATTTAATATTTGAAAGACATTAGCCTTTAGGAAAATATTCAAAACAATTAGCGGTTGATTCGAGCCATCTGTAGATTCTTTTCATAATCCCCTTACGGCCTTATGGTCCGGCGTTCTATTACCAGAAGCCACCAGTCCTGATACTGGCCCCCGTTCTGGAGAAGTAGTCTCTACAAAATCTGGGTGCGTTTCGACTTTTTTTTTTTTCATAGATTCAAAAGTTTCTTCCCAACTTAAATCCTCTGTAGATGCCATACCTAGTTCACTGGAACAATGCCCTATGATTCCATTAAGAGTGAAAGTAAGCGTACGGGGCGAAGAACCTTCATCTCTATCAGATGATAGATAATCTATAAAAGCTGGATCCGCTTTGTTAAGCTTTATTATGGTACCACCTTTTGATAAATCTTTCGAATCAGGCACCCACATTGAGCTGCTCGATCCCCATATCTTCTTGTACTCAGTTACGTCCTCATCCTCATACAAGTCCAGACTTTCTGAACTTGTGTCGTCATGGTTTATCGAAGCGATAAGGTTTTGATCCGCTCGAAAATACGCTGGTATGCGAGGCATACCTTCTTTCGAAAGCGGATTATTGAAAAATTCTGCCTTGCCTAGTTCGTTTTTTTTCGCTAAACAAACATTTAATGAAAGTGTTTTACTCTCTACACCTAGTTTGTCAGAATCCATCCCGATATCTAGTAATAACTCATCAGGACTTTTTAAAAATCTATCAAACGATGGATTCTGTGAAGCATTTAATAATTCCCGAACTTTTTCGACACCGAAAGAAAACTCGCCTGACTTTAGTTGGAATTCTTCTAATTCGTATAGGCCTACAAACCTGTATTTATCTACCCGAAATTTTGAATCTAACGCAAAGATTCCATCAGATGGTATCAACGCTTCATATACTGAAGCGCCACCATAACAATGCGCCGGCTCCAGGTCACTAGATGGACGGTTTGTGCTGATGCTGAACTCAGGACTAAACCCGAACCAACCTTCAGGCTTCCCGTAGATTATCAAAGGGATTGTATTATTCCCTTGATTGTAATCTAGCCAGTTTGCAATGTACATTCTGAGAGGAATGTACATTGATCCATATTTACCAATCGGTAAATTAAAAAGATAAGTGAAATCGTTGGCTAGACGATCTCCTAGAGTAGCATCTAGATTCAAAATGGGCGTTAAAAATCGCCAATCATCACTTTCGAATCGATGCAAGATACTTTCAATGGCGGGTAGCGCCTGACATAGAGGCACTTGATCGTCAAAATGTTTATTAGCCTCCTCTAACTCAGCTAATGTACAAAGTTTTGCCTCCACCATGAGTAGCTGGATTGCTGGCAAGCCGCGAGGGTCCAATGATGTAACACCTCTAATTCCGAGTGGATCTTTGTAAGCATAATTAGAAATTATACCTATCTCTGTCCCTCCTAGCACGTCGACTTCTACAGCAATGTTCACTGTAGTAACCCACTCCGCATTAGGAGGAAAAAAGTAGGCTTCCCAGCCCTGTCCAATCATTCCCCCAGAATTGAAGGCCGCAACCTCTTCGGTAGTTCGTTCTTTAGCCTCCCCAGCTGTACACGCTGTTACATTGAGAGACTGAAGTGCCGATTCGTTCATGGCATCTTCATCCTCAGACATGTCACTACCTGTGGACATGGGGGAACTGGATCCTGAACCTTGCGCTTCGACGCAAGGCCACAAACTCAATAGAGGTTCTATTAGCCCTCCTTTTATTAGTGGAAAAAATAGACTAATAATGCCTATTAACCCAATTGCTAGAATATTTTTGTATCTTGCTACATTATAGCACTTTATGAATGACATAATCGTTGCTATATAGAGTGCAAGATAGATAACTTGCATTCCTGGATATAGCATGCACCATACCTGTAGTTTGGTTACATTTAACGCAAATGCGCTAAATGTTAATAAAACAACTAATATTATGCTTCTACTGACATAATAAAATTTGCTAAATGAGTAAAGCAAGAATGCTACCCATACAACTAAGAACATGACAGGATAATTTAAACTGCTTATCAAGGCAGTATTAAACTTATCACTGTCTGACAAAAAAAAGCTGAAAGCTGATTCCCAGCCCTCTACCTTTATCAAGAGAAAGATCTGGCTGAAGAATTGTTGGATTTTTGAAACCAACAAAGGTATGTTGATCATACCAATGATGGCTAACAATATTGCTGACAATGAAATTAGCAACCTTTCCCGGTGTATATATTTCCAGTTATCTGGAAATGTTTCGGAAAGGCAACTTGATAAAGAACGAATACTAAAAATAATTATCAACGCTGAGAGTATACTCACTGCGTTTTCCATTAAAAAATTTATATAAAAAAAAACCATTGGGTGTTTGTTGGGATCTTTTTGTGTAAGATGAAATCTAACTTTTTGACGTGATGGCAAATGAGAATGTCGTTTATCAGTAACAAAACGACTTAAATAACAACCATCACCTTCGGCAAAACCTAAAAACCATTCATAAAATGGTTGACTCCTTCTTTCAAAAAGATTCACTTTATGGAACTCTGTGAAGTCAAAAAATAATACTTCACTTGAAGCTTTCGTAGAAAATTGTTTAGTCATCATTCTAATTATTTTATCAAATGTCATCTTTTTATTTAGTTAAAAAAAAAATTTTATACATTTAATATTTGAAAGACATTAGCCTTTAGGAAAATATTCAAAACAGTTAGAGATTGATTACAGAATAGTTTTTGCTAAGTTATTTAACAACATCTGATTATGATTTCTTGATAATTCAGAGCTTTGTCTTAAAATAAGCAATAAATTATCTTCAACACGAAAAAATAAATCAATTAAAGTTTTACGCTCAAGAACAAATTCAACGTACAGCTGAATATTGCTTGCCAATACAGTGATTTCTACAAGTAATGAATCTAAAAGATCAAAGCATTCGATTATAACGCTTAATGATCCTTTAACTTTACTAAAAGCTGATTCATTTGCAAAATAAATTGCATCTGAGTAATTGTCAAATTCTGAAACAATGAAACTAGAAGTGTTTAAATAAGCTAAGCGTACAAACGCAATAAAACAAAATAAAATTAAAATTTCCTCGTTCGGTACTATAAAACCTGTACCTGTGATTCCAATTAGAACAAGAAAAAACAAAACGATGCTTCCGATCGTGATTAACGTCAATGAATTGTTATTTTTTTCCATAGTAAATTTATTTGAATTACTTTATTTCTTCTCGTAATAAAAAACTTAGATAGTACGAAAGAAAACTAGAAGTTGCAGACGCTCTTTGAGTTGCTAAACTGCGACTTGCTGAATCAAAAGATGATTCTTTAGTTTGAGTTTGTAATCTTGACAAAAGTAAATTAAACGAAGCAAATGAAGCGAAATAAGATCGTGCAAAGTCTAATACCAATGTATTGCCTCCTCCAAAAATATTATGTAAAACAATACGACGTACTTTGAAGATAGCGCTAATTTGCGGTAAAAAAATTTGCAGCATGATTTGATATAATAAACAAAAACTTGCTGTTAGCCAAAAAAGCTGAGAAATAAACATTATTTTATCGAATTGTGGCATAATTGATTTTAAATTTGGTAGTGCATAGACAACTGAAAATAATCAGCTATTGTTAAAAGAAAATTTGGATGGATTGCGTAAAACGAGATAATAAATAACGAGACCCCGATTAGCAATGAAACTTCACGACTTGGCGTTTTGACACTGCGCCAAGTCGTTGGGGATGATGTTGCAAACGCCATTGTTCTAATCAATCTAATATAATAAAAAGACGTCAAAACACTTGTTAGCAAACCAAACATCGCTAAAAAATAAACATTACTGTTGACTAGCGAAAAAATCACATAAAATTTAGCGAAAAAACCAGCTACGGGAGGAATGCCTGCTAGCGAAAATAAAAAAAGAATGCCTGACATCGCTAACAATAGATTTTTTTTAATCAGCAAACTGAAGTCTGCTAAATAAATAAGTCTTTTATTTAGGAATGGTCCACGAGAGTCAATCAAACAAATAGAAACGCCTAGTAGCCCTAACATTGTCATTAAATAAACAACTGCATAGAAGGCTAAACTACTCATAGCTTTATCAGGAACACAGCAAAAACACATTAACACAAAGCCAATATGAGTAATCCCACTGTAGGCAATAAATCTTTTCAGTTTTGCTTGGTAGAGAGTTCCAAATGCTCCGAAAGCTAAAGACAGAATTGAGCATAGGCTCACGACTGGGTACCATAGTGCTGTATTAACAAAAACATCAAGTAAAATTCGTGAGCAAATGACTATTGAAGTTAGTTTAACTACAGTTGCAAAAAAGATTGTTGAAGGTAATGGAGCACCTTCATAGACATCGGGAGACCAAATATGAAAGGGTGCTGCCGCTAGTTTGAACATCAACGCAATAACAACTAAAATCAATCCAAAATCTCCGAGAGGTTTTGTTAATGTTGGTGTTGCATAAATCAAATGTAAATCAACAAAGTTGAATGTACCGTAGACCATATAGATAAAGCTAATACCTAACAGTAATACTCCCGATGCTAATACACCTAGAATAAAATATTTAACAGCTGCCTCTGTAGATAACTCATTTTTTCTTGCAAAACCTGCCAAAATGTATAAAGACAAACTTTGAGCTTCTAATGCTAAATAAAATGATAAAAAACTGTTTGCACTCATTAAAAAAAGCATTGCTAGAAATGCAATGAAAAATAAAAGTGGATACTCGAAAACAGCTAGGTTTTCGTATTTTTGATACTCTAAACTAAGGATTAACACTCCAATGAAAGTTACAGTCAGCAAAAGTTTCCAGTAGGTCAAATGATCAGTCTTTAAATAATGATTACCAAAAAGAAAACTTTCTTGACCGATCCCAGCACTTTGAATGAATAAAATAACTAAGAATACTAGACTTAGTATTGTTAACCATGACAAGCAAACACTGTAATTTTCACTTAATAAATTTTTAACACCAGAATCAAATTTTGTACTTATGCTTTTTTCTGAAAGCAAACTTGGATAGACAACAGGGATTAATAAACCATAAACTAACAAAATAGTGATCGCTAGCATACAGAAAAATTCAGGTATAATAAAAGCTCCTGTTTGAAATATCGGCCAGAATTCTGCTAGAGAAAATATAAAATTGTTATAAACGATATTCATTAAATCTAATTTCTAAAAATTAAAAAGCCAACGGTGCAATAGGCAAGTAAACACTTAAAATACCGAATATTGAGCAGTAGGCAGTATCTAAAAACACTTTTGGGTATAATCCCATTAGCAACGTTAAAAAAATAAATGGAAGAAAGATAATGTAATCAACTAATGTCAAATCATTATATGCTCCAATATATTTTATTCTCAAATTTCCAAAAAGCAATCGGTTAGCTAACCACATTGAATAGCCAACGCCAAACAAAGTGCCGCTTACAGCTAAGAAACTTGCAAAAAAATTACGCTCAAAAGCAGCAAGGAAACATAAAAATTCACCTACAAAATTGCTTAGTCCTGGAAAACCAATATTTGCCAAAGTAAAAAAAATAAAACAAACTGCGTACATTGGCATCACTTGAACTAAACCTCCGTAATATTTCAATATTCTAGTGTGATAGCGATCATATAAAACTCCAATACATAGAAAAAGAGCGCCTGAAACGACACCATGACCTAGCATTAGTATCAAACTACCTTGTAAACCTTGCGGTGTTATGGAAAATAAGCCTAGCATTACAATACCCATGTGAGCCACAGAAGAATAAGCAATAATCTTTTTAAGATCCACTTGTCTAATCGTTGTCAATGATGCATAAATGACTCCGAGACTACACAACAGAAATATAAAAGGCATATAGAATAAGCATGCGATTGGTAATAACGGTAAAGAATATCGCATAAATCCATATGTACCTAACTTCAGCAAAATCCCAGCTAATAGTACAGAGCCTGCTGTGGGTGCTTCTACGTGTGCTTCAGGCAACCAAAGATGAAAAGGCACCATTGGAACCTTTACAGCGAAAGCTCCAAAAAATGCTAACCACAACCAAAGCTGTAGTTCTTCACTAAAATTTGTTGTCAATAAGGCAAAATAGTTTGTCGTGCCTGTTTGCGACCAGATGATTACAATGGCAAAAAGCATAAAAACTGAGCCTAAAAGTGTGTAGATAAAAAATTGATATCCAGCTCTAACTTTTCGTTCGCGTGAACCCCAAATTCCTATTATGACAAACATTGGAATCAATACTGCTTCAAAAAAAATGTAAAACAGAATTAGATCTAAGAATGTAAAACTGCAAATACATAGAAACTCAATAAGGAAAAATAATGCAATATAATCTTGTACTCTATTTTTAATCGATGCCATACTAGCAAGAAAACAAATAGGTATCAAGAACGTTGTCAACTGGATGAGTAGAATAGAAATACCATCAACACCGAAAACTAATGAAATTCCCCAAAAAGTGTCCCAAGTTAAGACATGCATTCCTTGAAAATACATAGTATGATTATTATAGCATAACCAAATTATTGATGACAACAAAAATATAAAAGCACTATTGATCAATCCAATTCCCCAAAGGTAAAAATTGTTTTCTTTTTGTGAAAGTTCACCCGAATCTGCCGATAGTTTAGGTAGATAAGTTAAAAAAATAGCCACTAAAGGGCTTATTAATAAGACTAACAATAATGTATCCATAATGATTAGTTAACAAACGATTTATCTTCTGAGGAAGTGTCAATTAGAAAAAACAAGCCTAAGACCAAACATAGATAAAATGATAAACCTCCAATTAATAATAAAAATAAAAACAGCAATGTACTTAATAGGATTACAAAGGCATAATGAAAAAGGAACCCTGTTTGAAATCTACTAAATCGATGTGCTAATTCTTTACCAAGAGCAGTAACACCAGCTGGGCCAAAAAATTCTAACCCACCTTTATCTAGAGTCTTAAAAGTAATAGTATAGCCAAACCACAGCGCTGGTTGTGCTAGCCATTCATTGTAAATTCTATCAAAGAACCACTTTCTGTTAAGAAAGTAAAAGATGTCACGTGCAAAACTTGTCTTTTTTAAAGCAAAAATTAATGATGGTGCAAAGTGGTAGATTGTCATTGCTAAAGATGCTCCAGCCATACTGAAGACAAAGGGGATCAGTTTGTAGCCTACAGCAACAAATTCAGCATCGATTGCTTTAAGGTGTGCAGGCATAGTATAGATTGCATTACCCCAAAAATTAGTTCCTAAACCTACAAACAAATCGCGCCCGAAGTAGCCGGCGAAAATACTAGCAAAACCTAACACTAGTAAAGGGAAGGCCAATATTGGTGGAGCGTCATGCACACCGCGATACGTAATTAATTCACCATTAATTGGACCTAGAAAAACTAAGTAGATTAGTCTAAAAGAATAGAACGCCGTAAAGAATGCTGCGAGAGTCCCTAGCCAGAATGAAAAATGTCCAAAATAGCTAAAAGATCCAAACGCTAGTTCAAGAATGAGATCCTTTGAATAGAATCCTGTTAGGAATGGAAAACCCATTAATGCTAATGATCCAATAACGATCATTGTGTAAGTCATTGGTACCAGTCTTACTAACCCACCCATTTTTCTCATGTCCTGCTCATCGCTCAAAGCATGAATTACGCTACCGGCACTTAAGAATAACAGTGCTTTAAAAAAAGCATGGTTGATCAAATGAAACATTCCAGCTGAATAGCATGAAAGACCACATGCAAATACCATGTAGCCTAATTGACTACACGTTGAATATGCAATAACTTTTTTCATATCATGCTGAAGCATACCTGTAGTTGCTGCAAAAAAAGCTGTCATGGCGCCAATTGTTATAACAATTTCACGTAAACCTGGTGTTGCTGATTCCATTAATGGTGAACAACGACATAATAAAAAAACACCAGCAGTTACCATTGTTGCTGCATGGATTAAAGCAGAAACTGGTGTAGGGCCTTCCATTGCATCGGGTAACCAAGTGTGTAAACCTAATTGCGCAGACTTTCCAACTGCTCCAATAAATAAAAAGAAACAGATTAAACTTATCAAATGGTACTCACTTCCAAAGATAATAAAATTATATGGCTCATATTCGTGACAAATAGAAAAGACTAGTCCATATTTTACTGATTTGAAATATAAAAATATGAGTACAATTCCAAAAGTTAATGCAATATCACCAACACGATTTAACATCATAGCTTTAATTGCTGCCTTGTTTGCTTGAATTCGAGTATACCAAAAATTAATAAGTAAATACGATGCTAAACCAACGCCTTCCCATCCAAGAAACAGTTGAATGAAATTATCTCCTGTTACTAACATTAACATAAAGAATGTAAACAAAGAAAGGTAGCCCATGAATCTACTTAAATGAGGATCTTCAGCCATGTAGCTACCTGAATACAAATGAACTAGTGAAGATACTGAAGTTACTACGATAAGCATAGAAACTGTTAAAGAATCGAAAAGAAAACCCCACGGTACTACAAACAGACCTACGTCAAACCATGTACCTATTTCAATAGTACATACACTTGATGACAAACCAATTTCAAAGAATGCTATGCAAGATAGAAAAAAAGCAAAAAATAAACAACTTGTTGAAAAAACCCAGGCTCGAACTGATCCGATCCAACGAGCTAAAAAACAACAAACAATTGTAGACAATAAAGGTAAAAATATAATCAGTAAATACATTTTATTATATTTTGAAAAATTGGTACTGAAAATTAGCCTTGCATTAAATTAATATTGTCAACTAGAACGCTACCACGCAGTCTATAAAAGATAACTACGATAGCCAACCCAATAGCTGCTTCTGCGGCTGCAATTGTTAAAATAAGTAATGCAAAGACCTGCCCTGCTAAATCATCTATAGCTAATGAAACAAGAATTAATTGAAGATTAATTGATAATAACATTAGCTCCATAGACATCAATATAGATAAAAGATTGTTATAATTAAATACAATTCCGAAAATTCCTATACAAAATAGAAATAAATTCAACACTGAAAAAAAAGTAACTGACATTTAATATTATACTTATTTCCAAGGACTTTGAAAACTAAATGAACGAAACCCTTGAGCTAATGAAATTGGTTCTGAGATTACTCTTTTGTCAGTTTCTGCATAACGCATTTCTACGAAGCCTGAAACAGGAAAGTCTTTTCTTAAAGGATGACCTTCAAACCCATAGTCTGTTAAAATACGGCGTAAATCACTACAACCAATAAACAAAATTCCAAACATATCAAAGCATTCTCTTTCATACCAAACAGCATTTGGATATAGGTGAGAAATTGAAGGTATTCTCGGAGCGTCATCTTCAGATAACATTACTTCAATACAAAATCTTGTGTTAGTTTCAACACTAAGAAACTGATAACATACTGCGTAGCCTTTACCTAAGTAATGGACTGCTGTTAAATCTATCAGTATTTTTGCTTGTGCATACTCGGATAACCTTAAAAAATCTAACACGTAAAGAAGTTTATCTGAAGAAACCGAAATATTAAAACTATTTCTTGCACAAACGTCTTTTCGAACAACTAGATTATATAATAAATCGCTGAATAATAAATTTTTCATTAAAATTTAGGTAATTTTTACACTAAAACGTGCTTTTAAACTCTAACTTAAATAGTTTTTTATACAAAGTTAAATTATAATGGGCTTATCTTAATACGCTATAGCCTATCTAATTAGATTTTTAACTGTATTAAAAACTTTACGATTAAAACTACACACTATAGCCTATCTAACTAACTTTTTAACTGTATTAAAAAAACTTTACGATAAAAACTACACGCTATAGCCTATCTAACTAACTTTGCAGTTAAAATAAAACTAAAACTTCGGTGTAATTAAATTTAGCGTGGGTCGGTCGAGCGTACGTGTGTTCCACTGTGTTTATTGAAAAATGACAGGTAATCGATTGTTTTAGACAAACTTTTTAATTTTTTGTTCTAAAGCCTCAACCCAACGTCACTTACACAAACAAATGAATATAAAACACATCAACACACATCAACACACATCAACATACATCAACATACATCAACAAAGGAATCATATATTCTTATAATTAGGTCGAGCCTCGTTAACACATAATGATATATACGAAAGTGTGTATACAATCATTATGCCTTAACGAGGTATCTCGAGGGTACACATTAATACAATCAATGTATAATGTGTACCTACTAATTATAAGAATATATGATTCCTATATAATATTCTAGATGTTAAAAGTGATATAACTCTATGGCCCCCCTCCCCCATCCAAGTATTTTTTTACCCTCATGAAATTCCACGCTATCGGACGTTAAATTAACATGTCAAAATTATAAAATTTTCAATTTTTTTTCAAAAAAATTCACTTTTTGAAAAAAAAGAGAAGACAATTTTTATTATCAATATGAAAAAACCAAATTAATTATAAAAAGTTGAAGAACTTTTAAATAATGAAGCTGAAATTTTGACATAAACATTGACTATAAAAATTCATCTTAGTCGTAATTCTTGCAATCTAAATCAAGAATTTTAACATTACGAACGACAAAAATTTTATTTTTGCAACAGGCAAAAAAAAATACTTGGATGGGAGAGGGTAGAGGCAACACTTTTACAATATGTAAAAAAGGAACGAAAGAATCTTAGAAACTAGCACACGCATTAGATGTACTATTTAACTTTCTTGATGTTGTAGATAATAGATATTTTTTTAAAGAAACTGCAACTAAATAAAAATATTTCTATTCAAATTCAGATCTCTAAATCTATACTATTTTAGATTTTTATTTCTAATATCAAAAAGTCATGTACTACCCCTTTTAAAAATTACTGTAATTCACTATAACAAAGGACAGCCTTTGTTATAACAAAAAGTAGTAACTCAAAAATAAATTATAAAACATAAGGATAGCCTTACTCAAAAGTGAATACATAAAAATTAGCTCATGTTTCTATCACAATAGAAAATTCTTAAATAGATTAAACTATGAGCTCAAATGTATACTTCCTTTTTAATCTTTTTGATATACCAAAAATAAAAGTTATTGAAAACGATTTAGCTAAACGGCAAAATAATATGCCGCTATATAATATTCTGAGACGCTATAATTCGACATTAAGTCATCACAATAAAGTATAACTTGAAAAAAAGTACTTCAAGCAAATTCCTGCTGTACTAGCTGATAAGACTAATACACAAACAATTCCAAAAAATCGGTTTTTATAACATTGATTTAATTTATCTTTATTATATCCAAACCTATTTATTCTATACTCTATTATGACCCCTACTGGTTAGTCATAATCTATTAATTACAAAAAACCAAATACCGCTATTCAATTACATCATTCAAATATGGACCATATAATGAATGACAGAAAAAAATATATCTAATCTATAAATTTACTATATCTTATATAATTGATTATCATATGAAAATTTTATTTAAGAATAACAAAGTTTATTTATTTGTTATACAGAAAGCTATAATCCAAAGGAAAAGATAGCTTTAGTTAAAACAAAATACTACAATTTTGCTTAACTTTTTTTCATACAATAGAATTTATTATATAATAAACAAAAAAACTTCTACTAGTTTTAGAAAAATCAAAAACTAGCTTTAAGAATCTTGAATACACTTAAAAAATCCACTGAAAACTGAGTCTAATTCATATTGATTCAAAACATTATAGCGATGTTTACTTAAGTCAATATGAATAAAAACTAATCTTCAACGTAGAAATGAATCTAAAGATTTTAAATAATGTTCAAAAACTTAAATCGAATGAATGCTCACTATTTAGACCTTTAATCTTTATGCAAAAAAAGTCATGTACTACCCCTTTTGAAAATTACTATAGTTTATTATAACAAAGGACAGCCTTTACTACAACAAAAAACAATAACTCAAAGATAAATTATAAAACGTAAGGGTAGCCTTACTTAAAAATGAATATTTAAGTTTACCTAACTTTTTTTCTACTTTCTTTATGTAGAAATCAATTACATAATGAGCTAAAAATAGCAGAACTTCCAATAAGATTGTAATTTTACTTATTTACATGTACTTTGCATTGAAGAAAACTACAACCTTAAATCTTAATGTTTAGAGATACTGTAATTCAAAAATCTTTATTTAATATAAACACTTTCAATTTTTAAATTACAATGCTTCATAATAAGCAAATACCTTCTTTATAGTTAATCATAAACTAGACGGTACGACCCCCCTCTTCTTTTTTCAGTTTACACGATTGATACTGTTACAACCATCGTAGACCTGCGTAGACAACTATTACAATAAATATAGATTATTTGATCAGACAGACAATATGGACCAATCATATATAAAAACTCTTTAGGGATCCTACCCCCAAAGAATAAAATGTAATAGAAAAAGTCAGCACACTTAGACACGCAGCTTGTTTTTCTGGGACATTAGAATGGAGTTTGCTCTCCAACGCAACTTAACCGCTTGCCAAACGCTCTATTTAGTGAATTCTTGGAAGAACCTATCTACAACAATTCATTAAAAGAACCGAAACAATTGCCAACCACTACCGTTCAATTGTCTCGACCTGTAAACAATAATATTCAACTAATATTATCTGAAAGTATGTAATTCTTCAGCCTTGGATTTATTTTAGGCAACGCAGACCGTTCAATGACCAACTCGCGAACTTCACACTAAACAACATAGAGCAAAAACTCTCTGACTAAGCCATACTATGCTATGCTATTTCAACGGTAATCTCAATTAATACGTACCGAACGGTAATTCATGTTGTTTAGCATTGTGAGTCACCTGAAGAAACAATTTTCATTTAGACCGGCTAATTATTGCTAACTCTATGGGTGATCTTGTTTTATAAAGACGCCTGCTACCCTCTTATAGATGCTCCCGGTCTTTCTATTGATATTCATTACACTGAAAAAATAATGCTATATCAAAATAATATAATTAATCATTGTTTACGATTTTTTTACCTGTCTATAATAGATATATCGAAAATTAGTTTCAATTAACACACGCTATTGCGTAATTCGACTAAATCAATAAAAACTATTATCAATTAAAATTCTAAACTAATAATTGGTACAAAACTAATTAAAATCTAACAAATTGAGATTTCAAATACTCGGTAACTTTAGGTTCTAAAGTACATTTTTTACAAACTTGAAAACATCTGCTATAGTTTTGTTATATCAATAATGATTTTTGATTAAGGGCGAATAATGGGAATTGAACCCATGACTTTTAGAATCACAACCTAACGCTCTAACCGCTGAGCTACACTCGCCTTTAATGATTTCCAAAAATTCAAAAATGATGTATTTTAGTTCTATTATGAAAATTAACAAGCCGAATGTCCGATTTGAACGGACGACCTGCAGTTTACAAAACTAATGCTCTACCACTGAGCTAATCCGGCTTGCTTCTTATGAAAATACTGGCTGCCAGACTTGAACTGGCAAGTCGCAAGACAGTGGATTTTAAGTCCACCGCGTTTACCAATTTCGCCAAGCCAGCTCATTCTAAAAATTTTAATAACCTTTGACTAATCCCACTACAAATTCCTTTACAGTGACCTTGTTACGACTTCAGTCAAATCATCTATCGTTCTTTTACATACTAAATATCAGAAATGAAAATAATAAGAATTTTCTGTGCATTTAAAATAATCAATATACTTTAAGTTAGCTAAACTCTTTGACTGTGACGGGCGGTAAGTACAAGACTCAAGAACAAATTCACCGTAGCGTGCTGATCTACGATTACTAGCAATTCCACCTTTATGCTTTCGAGTTTCAGAAAGCAATCCGGACTTCGATATCTTTTAAAGCTTTATACATAATTATGTATCACCCTTTGTAGATACCTTTGTAGCACATGAAAGTAGCCCAATCTATTCGGGTCATGAGGACTTGGCGTCATCTTCTTCTTCCTTTAGATCTTCTTTAAATCAAAGCTGATCCTAAGTCTTTTTTGAGTGCCAGCAAGTTATTACTAACATAAATTATGCTGTAGCAACAAAAAATAAAGGTTTCGTTCGTTACTAGACTTAACTAGACACCTCAAGGCACGAACTGACGGCAGCCATGCAGCACCTGTGCAAGTAAAATCTTAATTAAAATGCATTCAAAGATTGGTAAGGTTTTGCGCGGATTATCGAATTAAACCACATGCTCCACTACTTGTGTGAGTCCCCGTCTATTCCTTTAAGTTTTAACCTTGCGGCCGTACTCCTCAGGCGGTTTGTTTACGCGTTAGCTGTACACTATTTTATAATGTTAACAAACATTGTTGACGGCGCAGACTAAAAGGGTATCTAATCCTCGTTGCTACCTGCGCTTCCATTCCTTAATGTCAGTTATTACCCTGCCTACTGCCTTCACTATTGGTATTCCTTAAAGAATCTACGCATTTCAACGCTCCTCGAAAAATACTATAGACATTAAAATAACTCAAGTACTTTTGTTATAATTCAGACGCTTTTGAAAAACGGTATTTTAAAATTATACTGAAAAAGTCCATCTACGAATGCTTTACGCCGAGTCCTTACGAAAAACGCTTGTACCTCTCGTATTACCGCGACTGCTGGCACGAGATTGGTCGGTACTTATTCATTAGATACTGTCATTATCCTCTCTAATAAAAGGGTTTTACAGTAAACCTTCATTCACCCACACGACCTAACTCGATCAAACTTACGTTCATTGTCGAATATTCTTCACTGCTGCCTCCAAAGGAGTATGGACCTTCTCTCAGTACCATTGTGGCTGTTCGTTCTTTCAAACCAGCTAAGGATCATTGACAAATGGGTAACAAACTATTAAAATAGTTTTTCTAACTAATCCTACAATTTATCATCATTTGGCGAAATAATTCTTAAATGTAATAAACACGACCAAATGGTAGAACTATTGCTTTACTCACCCGTACGCTGTTGTACATAAATACATCAACTCGCATGTGTAAAATTGGCCATTAGCGTTCTTTCGGAGCCAGGATCAAACTCATTCATTTATAAAAATAAAACTTTACTTCCTACGAGACTCGAACTCGTGTTTTTACAGTGAAAATGTAATTTCCTAACCGACTAGAAGAAGGAAGCTAAATAATATGTCGTTCTAACCAACTAGACTAACTTTGGCTCTCTTATCAAAGATACGTAAGTAGAGCATCTTTACACACAAATCTAAAAGTGTCGCCTATTACTCAAGTTTTCATCAAAGTCTAGCTGCTTAAAACAACATTCAAGAAAGACAGGAATCGAACCTGCATCGGAGATTTTGGAGACCTCTGTTTTACCTTTAAACTACTCTCTTTAATCAAAAATAGAGATAGAAGGATTCGAACCTGCGCATCCTCGCGTCAAAAGCGAGTGCCTTTACCACTTGGCTATATCTCTTTCCGAGAACAAAGAGTAGCGTTACTCACAATGAAAAATTACTTTATTTCAAGCTCTTTTTTCCATTCCGCAACTTTTAATTTTTTTTCAGTCAGAAGTAGAAATTTATCAAAATAAGGCAATAGCACTTCAAGGTGAAACTTTTTTTGAACCTGCTTGAAACTCATACATGCTTTCTCTTTTTTATCTCGCCGAAAATTACCACCATTTAGAGATTTGTTTATGTATTCATGAAACTCTGATGTTGTTTTTTGGCTAAAACTAAATCGATACGACTTTCTTACTTCGTTATTTTTATTTTTAAGCAAACGGTTATGAACATGAAAACATCCTTCTGCATCAATAAATCCAGCAAACCATCCTGTTGTAAGCAATGATAAAGATGAACGTGGTTTAGATACTTGAACAAGATTAAAATAGCCACACCAAATCTTTAGATAGCAAATAATTCTTGAAACCACTGTATTATTTTTAGCTAAAAGACAAAGAAGTTTAACGTGATCTTTTTTTGATACTTCCCAAACATTCATGCCGTCCCTTCTAGCATACACGTAGCCAAATCCAAATTGTGACTGGATAAAATATAAAACAGTTGGATCTTTTTGTCCAAGCTTAAATTCAACTCTTTGACGTGGTGGCAAATGAAAATATCGTTTATTAGTAACAAAACAACTTGAATAACAACCATCACCTTCTGCAAAACCTAAAAACAATTCGTAAAATACTTGACTTCTTCTTTCAAAAGAGTTCGCTTTATGGAACTCTGTGAAGTCAAAAAATAATGCTTCACTTGAAGCTTTCGTAGAAAATTGTTTAGTCATTACTTTATCAAATATCATCTTTTTATTTAGCTAAAAAGAAATTTTTTATACATTTAATATTTGAAAGACATTAGCCTTTAGAAAAATATTCAAAACAGTTAGAGATTGATTCTAACCGTCGGTGAATTCTTTTCAGAGTTCCCTCTATTGTTTTATTTGCTTTTAAAATCTCAATTTTTTGTGACTAGCAGTCGCCACTCCTAATAGTGAACGCGATTCTGTAGAAGTAGTCTCTACAGGATCTGGATGTATTAGACCTATTACTACTTCCAAACGTTCGAAATTTTCCTCCCAACGGAGATCCTTTGTACGCGAGAAACCTAGCTCACTCGCAGAATAACCTACGTCCTCAAGTGTACTACGACTATATGGGACGACTTTGCTAGGACTTCTGCTGACAGAAGAACCTTCATCTGATCCAGATAATTCAGATAGAAGCTCCATAAAAGCTAAATTTGGTTTATTACGTAGTTTATCAGGCAGTTTAACTACTGTCCCATTTTTTTCAATGTCTTCAAATTCGGGCTCCCACATTAAACTGCTCGACCCTCGTGTATCTTCGTACATATCAACGCCAACGTATAATGCTAAATTTTCAAAAACTGTATGATGGATGTTAATCCAACCGACTATGTGTTGATCTATTCGGAAATACGCTGGTATCCGAGGCAGACCTTCTGCGGCAAATGGATCATTGAAGAAGTGAGCCCGGCCCAGTTCATTCTTTTTTGCCACATAAGCCTTTAATGAAGATGCTTCAATCTCCATACCCCGTTTGTCGGGGTTGATTCCCATTTGTACTAGCAAGTCAGTAGGACTTCTTGAAAATTTCCCAAAAGGTGACTTCTGGGAAGAAGTCAATACCTCAAGAACCTTCTCGCTACTAAAAGAAGACTCGCTTGGCTTTGTTTGGACCTCTTCTAGATAGTATAGACCTATAAAGCGATAAGTATCTAAGCTGAAGTCCTCATTTAAAGCAAAAAGCCCATCGTAGGGTATTAATGCTTCATATACTGAAGCTCCACCAGAACAATCCACTGGCTCCATGTAACTTGACGGGCGGTTTGTGCTTATGGTAAATTCGGGGCTAAACGCAAACCAACCTTCTGGCTTTCCGTACATTATCAAAGGGATTGTATTATTCCCTTCGCAATAGTCAAGCCAATTTCCAATGTACATTCTGATAGGAATGTGCATTAATCCATATTTACCAATAGGTAAATATAGCAAATAAGTAAAACTAGGAGCTAGACGGTCTCCTAGGGTCGAATCCAGATTCAAAATTGGCGTTAAAAACCGCCAATCAGCGCTTTGCAATTGATGCAAGACACTTTTGATGGCCGGTAGTGCGCAAATTAGAGATGTCTGACCATCAATCTCCAGATTAGCCTTCTTTAAATCAGCTAGGCTACACAGTTCTGCCTCGACCATTAAAAGCTGAACTGCGTACAAACAACGGGGATCCAATGTAGTAATACCCGTTGCTACTGGGTCGTAGTAAGCATAATTGGAAATTATGCCTATGTCTATGTCTCTTTCCTCTATCTTCTCAACTTCTACCGCGATATTTACGGTAGTAACCCACTTGGCATTAGAGGGGAAAAAATAACCTTGCCAGGTCTCGGTTTGTTCTGTGATCGCGCCTGCTGTACATGGTATTCTATTCACACATGCAAGCTCCGATTCACTCATGACACCCCCGTCTTCACTCACCCGACTATCTGTCGAAGTGGGAGACGGAGGTGCCAACTCATCCATGTCGCTCCCCATAGACATGGGAGAACTGGATCCTGAACCTTGTGCTTCCACACAAGGCCATGAACTTAATAAAGGCTCTATTATTCCTCCTTTTAATACTGGAAAAAATAGAGTAATAATGCCTGTTACTCCAATTGCTAGAATATTTTTGTACCTTGCTACATTGTAGCATTTTAAGAAGGACAAAATAGATCCTAGATATATTGTAAGGTATATAACCTGCATTATAGGATACAATAAGCACCAAAGTTCGAGTTTGGTTGTATCCAATACAAATGAGCCAAACGTTAGTAAAACAACTAATGTTATGGCTCTACTAAAGTAATGAAATCGGTTAAATGAGTAAAGCAAAAATGCTACCCACATAACCAAAAATATTATAGGATAGTCTAAACTGCTTATCAAGGCAGTATTAAACTCCTCATTATCAGTTAAAAAAAGGCGGAAAGCTGATTCCCAGCCCTCTACCTTTATCAAGATAACGATCTTGTTAAAGAATTGTTGGATTTTTGAAACCAACAAAGGTATGTTGATCATCCCAATGATAGCTAACAATATTGCCAACAACGAAATTAACAGTCGTTCTCGGTGAATGTATTGCCAGTTATCTGGGAATACCTTAGCGAGGTAAAGTGATAAATTAAAAACACAAGGAAAGATTACCAACGCTAAGATTACAATTACTGCATTTGTTGACATCAAATCAACTAATGATAGGCCTAAGATAGGTACTGATTCTAATAATGTTTGTAAAGGTGATTCAAAAATCATATTTTATTGAAATGTTAAAACTTTTATATAATTATTAAGACTCCTAAAGAGTTTTAATAAGAGTTTGTACGTG
>JACKZZ010004065.1_pt1 | contig 19322 bp, 12 predicted proteins | sample 8027871 | NCBI WGS metagenome assembly JACKZZ01 (sample SAMN15724774, study PRJNA655200) | protist metagenome | isolation source: fluorescence activated cell sorting (FACS) single amplified genomes of... | place: USA: West Boothbay Harbor, Gulf of Maine | collected 2000-07-19
TACCTCGTAGTCAACGCGGAAATGAAGAAAAGAAATTTGAATTTTCTTCTTCTCTTCTCCTCTAAGCCCTAAATAAATATAAGAACGAATATCGTGAAAATAAGGAATCCTCCTCCCTAACATTATACTATTTGCTCTGATCATATTATACAATTATTAATATAGATACAGCATTAAAACAGTCGGTTGAAAAAAAATGCATTTTTTTTATTTCGCTCTTAGCCACTTAGCTCTTATTAGCTTCTACTGTATTAATATCTTCTAAAAATAATAAAAAATATAATAAAAATAATAATAAAAAAAATTCAAAAATTATAAATTATTTTTATTATTATTATTACCAAGCAAGGGTTTATATTATTATATTATTATTCACAATCATCCAATACTATTATATTCAATATTCAATTACATATTATATAATTCAACACAGTTGTATAACGATTGATATTAATCGATTCAATACGGGCAGGTAATATACAGACCCATGGACCTAAAACAGTCCTATCTACATATTGTCGGTTGAACGTTTGATTACCTGTGCATACAACTTTTAGTTCGTTGCCCCTATTCATTCCGTGCGGGGAGGCAACATGATCTCTACAGTGCCGAAAACGGAAGCGTCTACAGAGGAAATTAGGCGGGTTTTGACGAAGGTCAATGCAGTCCTGTCTCAAGCCAAGAAGTACTCGGGAGAGAAGGCAAGGGAGGCGGAGGAGGCGAAAACTCGTTGCCGTGCACTGGAGCGTGTTATCATAGAAGGGAAAATAGGAAATGCCGACCAGCTCGGCGAGGTGGCGGAAGACGGCACGTCCGGCGAACGAAAGCACGGTTGGGATTTGGTGCAAAGCGCCGTTAAAAAAGCAAGATTTATAGAGCGGGAAAAGGTCAGGGACGAGTTCAGCGCGACGATAAAGGAAAAGGAGGCATTAGAAGCCGAAAACATTGAGCTGAAACGGCGGTTGAAGGCTGCCATCGGGGATCGGGATAAAACGAAAACCGACATGGGTAGCATAGTGGAAGCGGTGAAGGTAGAGGCCGCGGCAGAGTGGCAGGCGAAGCTGGACAGCTGCGTTCGCGCCGAATGTTCGCGGATGAAAGCGTGGGCAAGGGGGGTAATTGATCGAAAAGAGATACAGTTCAAAAAGAGGATTGAGGAAGAAATTGCAAAAAACTCCAGGGAACTTTCGAGCCAGTTCCAGAAACAAAACAGGACCCGCAGCCTGTCCGTTGCGAGAGAGGCCTCTGTGGAGGAAAGGATAAAACAAAGGGTGAAACGGCAGGTGGAGAAAGTGAAGCAAAACCTTGAGCTGGACTTGGATCTTTTGCAAAAAGAATTAGACGCGACCAAGTCAACCCTTAAAGCAGCCCTGGGAGAGCGAGATGCGCTGAAAGCAGAAAGCCGCAACCATAGACGTAAACTGGCACAGAAAATCGACAAGGTGACGAAAGAGTTGAGATTAGAGTATGCGGAGAAATCGAAAAGGACGGTCGCTGAACATAGGCAGGGAATCGCAAAGCTGCTCCGAAAATCTTCTGATCCTGGGCCACGGTCGGGCGGGAAACGGTCAAATCGCAGGGACGCCGAAGAACTTAGTGCAGTAAAACCCCCCAGGGTAATAAAACTTGCCGTGAACGTGAACACTGCCAGCCCGTCGACAGAGTACAGCAGTAGTTTGATCGCCAGCCCTACACCGTCGACACCGGGCGGTTTCGAAGACTGCGAGGATTAGAGAGGAAAGTGTGCTGTGTCTAAAGAAATATCATATCATATGAAAAAAACAAATTATATAAAGAAATATGATACGTACGAAAACAGTTTTAAGATTTAAGAAATAAAAAATCAAATATCCATGTCCACATCCCATAAAAATTACGTTTCTACTTTGGTGAGTCTTTTTGAGACTTAACCTTTTGACAGCAGCTTAATGTTTGTAATGGCATGTTCGCAGTTGTTCGCAGCGGTTCTTCGGAGGACTTCATCTTCGATTTCATTGTTGTCTAAACCCCCGTAAGTCACAGAGAGAATCATTTTAGTGGTATCGATGGCAAAGCGCAGGATACTTTCGAAATGCTTCTCACCCTCACCGAAAGAATGGGAATACCTCTCTTGCAGTTCTGCACGGCAAGCGTTCGTAATGTTTTTTAAATTAACGCTTGCGCAGGAGCTCTTTGACCCACTCGAAGATGCACCCTGCGCGGGTTTCACGCCAGCGTTAGAACCGCCCGGAAAGTTGTCAAGTGCCTTTCTACGACTTTCTGGTCGAGGCGACGGCCTCCTCTTCCTACCCCTGTCGAGGTTCTCGCCGGCAGCGGTTCCCTTTGGGGAGAGGCCGTTTAAGTAACTGGATGCTAGGAATGAATGACGATCGGCAGATTCAGCGTACTTTTTCAACTTTTTCCCGTATTGCGCAGGTATCGATGAACTTGGTCGGTTCCGCTTCTTTCGCCTCATCCGCTCCCTGTTCGTAGCCTCCGCCAAAGCAACCGTTGCTTTTGAGTTAATGTGGGTGAGTGGTTTCAATTTTGACCTACGGGAGTTTTTCTCGGACGCATGGCTCCTTTCAGTTTTTCTCTTTGATGTTGCAGGCTTGCTGAATGCGGATATAATTTTTAGCTCGGTCGAGTCTAGCTGAAAGTGTGCCGGGACGGCCGCAGCAGCGCCCAGCGGGGAGCTCCCCGCCCGATCGTCTCCCGCAAGGGTCTCTTTCTTCGACGGGCAGTTCGGTACGGTTCGACTTCCCAGATAGAGTTTGCGCAATGTAGTCGTGGAGCCTTCCTGCTGCCCGGCAGCCCCAATGACCGCCAACATTTGATTCTGTTCCTGGTCCAACCACGACTCCCACGGCCTATCAAGCACATTGACCCGGCGAATTTCCTGCAAAATGGACTCTTCCCCTTCCCTCGTGACGGGCACCTCGGAGCTACCACCACCACGTTGTGAAAAAACAGCGACAACGTTTCCTATGTCAAAGTCGAGGTTAGCGCGGTTGCAAAAATAAACATAGTGTACACCGTCGCACGAAGGAACAAAGCCAACATACTCTTCCTTTCCGTCCTGCAAACAGAACTGAAATATGGCACAAACGCCACCTTTCGTCAAGACGGAGCAAAAATTTGCGAGATAGCTTTTCTCTCCAGTTTTCGGAGCAGTATCTAGCTTGTCTGAAGCTTTGACTTGTACACCTAAGCTAGCAATTACGGAGTAAAAGCTAGTAGGGGTGCAGAACTTTGCAAGCGTGACCTTTGAACGAAAAAAAAAGTCGTTCAGTTCAAACGAGGAACACTCTCCCCAATTGCCCAAAACATCCAAGCCAAGCCGCGAATGAAACTGGGAGCCCCCCGTGGACACTATACTGGCAGCAGTCACGTCCATTGCGTGAGTGCCCGTGGCGAAGAAGAAAATAAAATCGTCTCCTCCTTTCCCTAGAAATTAAAAACTGAAAAGTTCGAATTGCAAAAAAAGCGGGAGATATTCCGAAAGCTGTTCACAGATTAAACTACTAAATGAATATTTGAATGCAATGTTTGATGTTCGAACAATTGAATGTCAATTATTGAATCATTTGTGTTTTGTTGAATTCATTCTTCGCTCGGTACTTGTGGTCTCTCTACTACTAAAATTTAATAATAATAATAATAATATACCACCTGGTACTACTTCTCCTCTTCTTCTTCTCTTACCGGTACCTGGTACTTACCTGGTACCTGGTACGTACCTGTATTATCGTACTACTCGATTACTACATTATTATAGAATATATAGACGACTATAATATTATTTGTGTACAATCCACCACAAACAAAACAATCAAAAAGGGAACGGGAACGGGAACGGGAACGGGGAACAATTCAAGACAAGAATTGGTATTTAATACAAAATTCTTCGTGTGGTGGTAGAGACACTATTTATTTAATAATAAAAAAAATTAATAATAATAAAATATACAATTGTTGGATTAATAATATTTTTAAAACTATAGGGTGGTTTTTCTTTAATTTTAATTACTATAAAAAATAACAGCCAAATTTTTCTTGTTTTTAGGGTGGTTGTTTTTTCTTCAATAAACATTTTCTTTTCTTTACCCCCCTTTTTCTCTTATTCTATCCTCCTTCTTTCACAACGCTTTGACATTGACGATCGTTGCTTCGTTGGTAATGCCACAGGTATTGTTTCCAAAGGTAAGTCGAAAATACCCATTTTCCCCCCATGTTGGCCCGTACGAGTTGCGAATTAGCCAGTACCCGGCGTCCAAGTCGTACCCAACAATTTGAACTCCGTGATCAAGTTTATCTGCGCTGCTTCCACACCCAAATCCATCTGAAACCCCACTTTTATATTTGTGGAGTAAATCCAATGTTTCGTCCATGGCTATCGAAACCGGGCCTTTTTCTGCAACAACTGCTGCCAATTTCATTTCTTTGTCCCTGGGATTGGTATGGCACCCGCCAGAGCGGCACCTTGGGACTGCGTATTGCCAACCTGTGACTTTCACCAGCGGCTTGTGGTCACTAGCCAGACACTTTGGAGGCCGAAAGGGGTCTGTGCGCGGATCGTAAGGGTAGTCGGAATCGGTATCCAACCCTTTCGAACGGTTAATCATATACTCATACGCGACCACCATATCACCACCCATACAACCTGCACACGTTGTGATGTTGTCGCCACAACAGACCAGGACTTGCTCAACAGAGAGCGGCTGTGGGACAACTCCAGTCTCGAACGCCAGGCTTGACTCTACTTCTTCGACGGCACTATGCGCCCAACACGAGCCGCATTTGCCTTGATTCTTGACCGCAGTCACGTACTTATCTCTCCAGTCAACAGCACGCGGGATAGATTCCACAGACTCTATCCCCGACGAGTACACTGGCGCAGTGGCCTTCGAAGGTATGTCGGCGCGTATGTAACCTTTCCCGTGCGCGGCGAGGGGAAAGTACGCCATTGCTGACAACAAACAAAAGAGAACAAAGGGGGAGGTCATGTTCGTTTGAAAACAAGAGTCGTGGTTTAAAAAAAAAATACCTCTTGCTTATTTTGATACATCTTAATATTTAGTCATTAATATATTGATTAGTTGCTTCAGACAATGAATTGTTCATCCTTTTACTTTTTTCCAACCCATACATAAACTCCAACCACCACCTACCACTTCATTCACTGCTGAAAGTTTCTCTTCTTCTTCTTCTTCTTCTTCTTGCTGAAACTATTTCTGTTCGTCGTCTGTCTGTCTACCTGATCTCTCCTTATTATACTCTTTCTTCTTTTTTTCATCATTTTTTTCGCTCTCATGATGGAAAAACTCATCATCGAGACTGTTTTTAAGGTATTATAACTATACATAAAACTATGCAAAGAAGAGTTGAAATAATAAAAAATATTTATTATTATAGTTTAAATTGTATTATTATATATAATATTATTATATTTAGAAATAATGAATATAAATATTAAAAATAATTCTATAAGTAAAAAACAAAAGAGAAAATACCCTTAATCTAATGAAGAAGAGGGGAGGTTTGTTCTTAAGGTACGGTATTACAATACATTATTTAATACGAGGAGGTGGTATAATGTAGTGTCTACCCGGTACAGGTACCAAGAACCAAGAAGAAAGAAATAGAAATAGAACAAACAGGAAGGATAAAAACAAAACTCACTGCTCCCTGCTACTGTCGGCTGTGCTGGATGCCTTTTTTTATTTTTTCTTCTTCTTCTTCTCCTCTCCTTCTAAAATATATCTTCTTCTTCTCTCTTCTTCTCTCTAATATAATTATAAATAATAATACAACAATAATAATAATTATATATTTTAATTATTATTATTATGCAACTTTCGTTATAATAATATATAAAACAAATCACCATCCATGTACAGTATATATAAGAATAATCTGTTTCGTAGTAATTTTACTGAAAACGGAATGAAACAAAAGAGAGGTAAGCAATTCAAAGCACGGAAGAAAACTAATTGGGTTTGTTGGTAATTGACGGACTCTAGGGAAACAAGTATGGTGTGAAAGAACAAAAAGAATTCCATTGTTCGTCTTTTGAGTGGCACGAGCCAATGGCGCAACGTCGTGGATCATCGCAGTTTCTATGGTTTGGCATGGTGGTTGTCGTCCTAATTACACGGAGCAGCATGTTTCCTCCAACGAAACGGTTGACGGAGGTCGTCCATGGGATACAACGAGAGCGGAAAACTGCAGAGCTGAAGTCGTTTCAAACGCTGGACCCGGCCATCATTACGCATAAAAAAGTAATTTCGTATAGCCTTTACGGGGCTAACCCGAAAAGCAGCTATAATACCGGAATGATCGCGAACGCTCGCCTGGCCCGTAATTTTTTCCCGACGTGGACGGTGAGAGTGTACCATGGCCCAACGGTGCCAGGAACAACACTGGAGGAACTGCAGTCCTTAGGGGCAGAGCTGGTCGACATGGCCAACTCTACACTTCAAAACAAAATGTTTTGGAGGTTTATAGTAGCAGGTAAGCAACAATCGTCCAAGCCCCCTTCTTCTTCGCATTAAATCGTTGACTAACCTCTATCTCGTTCGATTTCTCGTTCCAGGGGACAAGTCCGTGGACCATTTTATTATTAGGGATGCCGACAGTCGGTTGAGCCGACGAGATTTCTGTGCGGTTGAGGAATGGTTAAAGTCTGGGAAAATGTTCCATGTCCTACGCGACCACCCAAGCCATTCGAACTTCCCGATAAGCGGTGGATTGTGGGGCGGGAATCGGTTCGCTTTCAAGAAGGGTGAGATTGAAGCGGCGCTGTCCCATGTTTTCACATCAAAGAATGGGATGATGAGCATCCAATCATCACTCCTGGTGAACACCGGAACGTCCCATTACGGTGCTGATATGCAATGGTTGAGCAGGGCAGTGTGGCCAAAGGCAAAGCATTCTGTACTCCAACATGACGCTTTTAGTTGCGGTTCCTGGGGTGGTGGAATGCCGTTTCCTACGCGCAGGGTCCGTTTCGAGCACGTGGGCGAAAAGTTTGGAGCACCTGCGTCAGTAAAGCATAAAGACGTCAGCATTTTACAAGCGGCGAAACAACCCACAATGTGCATGGATCGGAACAATGAGGCATGTGGCCGCCATCTCCCTTGAATCCAGTCAAGTCACTATTGTACCCTCATCTTAAACCGTATTTTATACAACTAATATATGTATACTAAAACAAAAATATATCCTATATAATAATACCAAATAAATAAAAACAACATTGTACGTAGTATCCTCATACCATTTATTACTCATTCTTACAATTTATATTATATAGGTAATATATATATTAAAATACTATTTTTATATAATAAGTATATTATTTGAATTTTCAGAAAAAACAGAAAACCCGCGGGAGACTAAAAAAACAACTAACGAGAAAAGAAAAGAAGAATGAAAACACCATCGTCCTTGTTGTCCTCTTTCTTGTCCTCCTTGCCTCCTTGTATGATAGAAGATGCACAGTGTAAAAAAAAAAAAAGAAAAAAAAGAAGAAGAAGAAGCAAGAAGAAGAAATGTGTGTTTAAATTTCAAACCTGAAGTTTTTTGTATACTCACTCGTATTTAAAATAGTAAACGATTCGAATCTGTATTTCAATGGAATGAAAAAAGACGGGTAGAAGATAACCAAGAAAGGAAGGAGAGGAAAAAAAGACAACGCTTTGAATTAATTATCAAGAGGAGTTAGTTTCTTCTCAATATTTTATATATATATACATTTAACTATTTACGTGGGCAAGGTTGGAGTCGTTCTATACGCAAACCAGCAACGTTGTTCTCCCTCAGACTGATATTCACGTAACCATGCATTCACCGAAATCCGATGATGGACGAGACACTTCGTCTTACTCTGCATTGAGAACACCCCTGAGTGCGCCCACAAACAGGGAGTACGGTGCAACTGGTAGTGTGGATTACGTGCCGGTGACGGAAGCGGGCTCCCAGGATGCCGCAGCGACTCCTGCAACGTTGGTGAAGAAGGCCAACCGGAGGACCGTCGACAACACCAGCCCGTTGGGGGTGCAAGACCTGGAGAATGGCTTCAAGAAAGACTTTTCCATGAAGAAGGCCCTTTTGGAAGAGTTCCAGAGCGCTGAAAACCGCGACGAAGTGTCCGGGGAAAAGCTTGAGAAAGAGGACCCCTCCAAGGGCACCTCTGTAGTACGGCAGATTATTTTTGTGACCATGCCCGTGTTCATGGGGTACGCTGCCCTGTTCTCCCTGCAGCACAAAGTGAAGGCCTCGTACGGGATCCCCGACGACAACAGCAGCAGGAGCCGCCTGTTCAGTATAGCCGTCAGCTTCCTGTACTTGGGCAACCTGATTTTTCGCTTCGCGCACAACTTGATATTTTTTTGTGTCACCCCGCGTTACAGGGTCATCATTGCGATGATATCGATGATGCTGGCATTGTCCGTGCTGCTCGGCCCCGTCATGGTCGGCAGGAGCCAGAACCTGGCCTGGGTCTTTCTCAGTTATTCCTTGGGCGGCGTGTCCATCGGTTCGTTCGAAGCAAACCTTCTGTCGTCGATCACCCCGCTCGGCCACCGGACCAAGCTGTGGGCGACAATTGGGATACCGTTTGGTGTGAGCTCCATCACCATCGGCGCGTTCGCTGCCATGGCCCTCGGGGTTACCGCCGAAGCCATTTACGCCGTGACGATCGTCTGTTTGTTCCTCGCAATATTTGTTTTTTCATTCTGCATCCCATACCACCATGTAGAAAACAATAGTGATAGTTTCGGCGCGTTCGTGCAGAATTTGAAAGAGTACCGAATGTGGCTTCCCAAAATCAAATGGCACGCCTTGGCACTAGCTTTGGACATGTGCTGCGTTTCGGTATTCTCCCCGGGAGTCATGCTCTACGTGTTCGACAACCCGAAAGGCGTGCCCCTTTGGCACGGTTTGTACGTAAACCACGACGCGTTCTTCGCGGTGTATAACTTTTTCACATTCATCGGTGAAACAATTAGCAGGAAGCTCGCGTACACCGACAAGAAAGACCGGCCTGTCCTGTATTTTTTGATTTTTTCCTTTCTTGGCCTAGTCATCAACGTGTTCTGTGGGGCTAAGAATTTTGGACTGCTCTGCCCGTTGGCGGCAATGTTCGTGTTTTTGGGCAATGGTGCCATCTACAACTACACGTGCAAGTTCATCGATTCCAACGTCGAAAAGGAGCACAATTTGACGGCCTGCAGTTTCTGGCTGTTTGTTGGTGACCTAGGTAGTACCACAGGCAGCAACTTGATCCCATTCATCAAGACTTGGATTTCAGCGAGAGGTGTGTAAGTGGAAGAAAGAAGTTTTGGCGCAGTGCAATTAGTGTACACTTTAAAATGTTCGCACACGTAATAGACGACCTTGATTTGATTAATAATTAAAATGCTGTGTGTTTTGAAATGTATTGGTAATAAATAAAAAGACGACTAACAATAATAAATACATTAAAACCCTTAAAATCATTTAAGAGACCACCAAACCATTCCATAATTATAATTGCCAATTTAGAATGTCAATGTCGTCTTTTTGTTGTTGATTGAGATTGAGTGGTTGTTATCCTGAGGTCTGAATAAGTTAAGTTAATACAGCCTCACAGCGTAAGGCACAAATTACGAAGTACTTCGTATACGGGATACGTCGTAGCGAGTTTCGTAGTTGTTTATATATAAACAGCAAAAAACACATAACACATTTATTGTCGTCTGTTGGTTTATATCTAATTTCTTGTTGCAGGCTTTCAGAATCAACGTTAATAATTGAGCAAAAGTCATTCATGAACGTAGAAGAAGAGATAGAAAGAAACGAAGAAAACAAAACGATTTGTAAATAATGCCGTCTTCCACGTCTTCGTCCAGCTCCAGCAGCAGCAGTGGCAGCGACTCGTCGTCTGACTCTTCCTCCGAGGCAGACGAGGATAGGAACGATGTAAATACTATAAACCAAATTGCAACAACAAATGCTAAACTAGAAAAGGCAAGATCAAATGCAAACCGTTCATTACCGCCACCGTTAGAAAAATACACCGATGTGAACGAGTACACAACGATTCTACTAATGTATCAATACGTTGAACCAAGGTGGTCAAAAAAAGAACACAAGTTAGCGCGTAAAACGGTGACTCAACTAGCAGAAAAATACAACGTAACAGGTCGTGGGCGTTGTGCACCGGAAGGGTTAAATTGTACATTAACGGCAGGGGCGAAAGATATTCGTTTATTTTGCGACGCGTTGCGCGAATGGAACCCTATATTTAAGGAAACGGATTTTAAATTTACAGATGGCGTACCCATTGCGAAAAAGTTCAAAAGTTTAAGTATGCGCAAAGTCGACGAGTTGGTTGCATATTTATTGGAAGGCGAAGCCGCACCGTCCTTGACGCATTCTGCTGGGACTCATCTTGAAGCTGATAAGTACCACCAGATGTTACAGCAGCCGGACACAGTAGTAATTGACGTTAGAAATGCATATGAAAGCGCGATTGGCCATTTTCAACCACCATCAACTGGTGCAACATTGATTGATCCAAAAATGAGAAATAGTAAAGATTTTGGTAAGTAGTCCACAGCAGTTTTCATATCTATCTCTATCTACCTCATGTCGTTGTGTGCGCATATTAGAAGTGATGAAATGTTTTGATGGGACAAGCCTCTCCTTGGTCGTTCTTGGAGTGGAAGCAGTCTTGGGTAGAGCTTCGGTACAGTGGAACTCTACTTTTGAAGGCCTATTTTATAGCGTATGACGTTGGCCCCCAACAATTCCGATCTAATATGTTTGCAACAATTAATCATCTCCATCATACACAAGCACCAAAGCATTTATATTTCTAACATTTTTACCTTCTGTCTACCGACAGCTCCATGGCTCAATATGCCCGAGACAAAGAAAAAATTAAATGGCAAAAAAGTAATGATGTATTGTACAGGCGGAATACGGTGCGAACGAGCAACCGCTTTGTTAAATGATATGACAGCAGTCGATTCAAGTTTTAAAACCCAAGGTGTATTTGAACTGCGCGGTGGCGTTGATAGGTATTTAAAAACGTTCCCGGAGGGGGGTCTATGGAAAGGCAAAAATTATGTGTTTGATCGCAGACTGGTTCAAGTTCCAGAAAACAAACCAATCGAAAAATTAGACGCAGATATTGAAAGTAAATGCGTGGTTTGCCGAAAACTATGGGATGAATACCGAGGAAAATACAAATGTTCCGTCCGTGATTGTGGTGTCCCAGTGATTGTTTGCAGCGATTGTGTTCAATCGGTTGAAACTCCATTAAACATTAAATCGTTGCAATGTGAACTGTGCCGTGAGAACTATAAAGCGCCACGTGCACGTCCAAATTTGAAAAATATTAAAAAGCAAGTGCTGCAAAAGAGAAAGCAAGACAGGGCAGCGTCTTCTACGTCATCATTTGATGCTAAGAAAAGGAAGAAAGGTGGTAATTTTGATGATTCTACGACCAGAATTTTTGTTGGAAAAATGCCATTTGTTGTATCAGCAACAGAATTAAAATTAGTTTTGTCTCCAAATGATCCGAACAAAATTGAAATTATCGACTGGAAAAAAGACCACAAAACTGGTTTATTCTATGGATCTGCATTTGTTAAATTTAAATCATCAATTGATGCAGAAAACGTAACCGTTGCCGCGACAGAACAACCACTTGTGTTGAAAGGTAAAAAATTAAAGATTAATTTAGCGCCTTTGCGGGAAGGAGAGGTATGGCCAAGAAAAGATCACGTTGATGTTGAACGTCCACCAATTTGTTGAGAGGTTTAAAACTAAAAAACCAAAATATGTACTTAGTACTGTAGAAAGGAGGAGAGTGTACGAAACATAAAGTATTCAGTAAGGAAAAAATTCTTGAATTCTTATAAGAAGAACTTGGTTTTATCATAAAAAAAACAAAAAATTGAACAGCCAATTTTAAATTTTGTAAGTTTACGAACTGAATTATTTAAAAAAATAATTTACAAATTATACACTGAATGATTTAAGAAAACTATTTTTGTCAGGCTGTGAGGCTAACATTGTACTCACTTCTTACCACCCCACGGTGCACTGTCAGCACATTCATTTCGCTTTCTTCAGGTCGGTCTCTCTCTTGTCTATTTCACTATTTACAAACGCCGAGCTTTGGGGGAAACCATCCGTGTTGGACAAGGCTCCCCCCAAGAGTTGCCATGGAAAATTTAATTCCATTGGTATCCCGAAATGGGGAACTTTCATAAAGGAAGGGTCGGAATCCCACCGGAACGGTTTCATTGGCACCGCTCTTTTGCCACCTGGATCTCGCCATTTCGGAAGCTTTGATTCGTGCGATGGGCCCAGCTGCGCAACGGTGATCATTTCGTGAACCATTTTGGAATTTGTAACTTTCGACTCAATCCCCCCCGTCGGCTTCCGGGGCGTATCACCACTTTCTGCATCTGGGACGTCGAAGCGTGCAGCAATGGCGTGCCCCGCCTTTCGCTGGAGCGGGTCCGACGGGTCGTTGTACTGCATGAGCGCCATCATGTCGAGAACAGACCCCACGAACTTCTGGTCGCGCTGAAACACACGGCCGCGAGGGTTATCCTCGAACGAAAAGAATTCATTCTGCGGAGAGCCACTATTGTCGAGAGGGTACCCGGCAGCGTCTCTAATGTCTTTCCAATATGGCCTGTTAATCGACGGCCAGTACATGTGCTTTTCCTTACAGGTATCCTGGTGCTCGGAACTCCCCGTTTTCAGGCACTTGTCATCGCCGCGCCGAAGGAGCGTGTTTGTCATGTCCTCTTTGTGGACTTTCCCAGGAACCTGTTCGATCATGGTAAAAAATCCTGGTTCGGGCTTTTTTCCCGGTGAAAACTTGTTGTAGTCCAGAATCATCCATTCGCAATTGTAGGTGCCACTGTTCTGCTGAGCGTATATATCCGTCCAATCCTTTCCGTTGCCCGCCAGACGGTTTGCGACCATCGTGCGGATCCAGCTCACGACGCTCCCTTTGGGGTTGATTTGGGAAAGGGCATTCTCATCTTCCACGTTCGTTGTGGTCTCCAAAATCAACAGCCCCGAATCTGTGATGTACCAATCGTCCGTCGATGATATCATGCCAGCGTAGCTGGAGAAGGATATTTTCTTTGTGACAACTGCGGGGTCTTTCAAGTTGAAGTTGTAAGTCTTCCAAATCCTCAAAAGCTCGCTGTAATCCGCCCACGTAGTGTGCCCCACGTACACATCGGAAAAATCCGGCAAGACTTTAATGAGGGCGCTGCAACGGCTGTGCCGTTGCAAAATGTCCCACCGCTTTTCGGAGTACCTCTCGGCGTCACTAAGTTTTTGGTTTTTTGGAGAACGCTTGCGGGCTCCAGCGGAGCTCGCCTCCTCGATCAGCTTCATGCTGCCAGTTAAATCTCCCATACCCCCAACGCTAGAGGGGTTCACTTCCGCTTCGTTTGACACTTGCGCCACAGACAGCTGCCCTGTGGAAAATGCCCGTTCTAAGTCGATGACGTCCCCGTCCATGTTCAGGAGCCACATGTCGCCCAACGTAAGCTGCTGGTCCTTCGGCACGGCCATGTTGTACCCGTCCAGCATCCCGTCCAGCTGGGCCAACTCAAGTCCAACTTGCCTCCAATACGCATGGTCATCCTGGCCTTGGCTGGACGACGGGGATATGCTGACGGCAGCACGGTACTTTTTCCTTATGAAGTCGTCCTGGACTTCGAAATAAGAGTATAAGCTGCCCAACTGGGCCTCTTCCCGCAGCGCTTTGTCGTTTATGTACAGCTGTCGGATCCTAGTAGCAGTCAGATAGCCCTCCAGCAAACCCGCAGCATACATTTGCTCTTCGTCTAAAAATTTTGAGCCGGTGTCTATCTGCAAAATACTCCACCCTATGGAATTGGTGACGTCATTGTAGAATCCCCACGCAACGCCCGCGGAACTGTCCACCTTCCCTTTCACAATGTGGTACTGGTGTTTGTTGGCACTATTAACCTCAAGCGTTACGGTCCCCAGCGACTTTCCCGACGGCAGAGGCTCATTGTCTAAAGGCTTCAAATCGGTAGGTTGCCATTTGTCTTCTTTGGCCGCTCCCAGGCCATTATACTCGACGCTATGCCCTCGTCGGCTGAACGCCCTAAGGGTGCGGTGACCAGTTGCATGGCACGACGTTAGGTAAACTAAGAAAAGTAATAACGTAGACAAACACCTCCCCTGACGCACCAGACGACTAACGCGCGCGCGAAGCCGAAGCATGCTAACGGTATCGTTCCTCCCGAGCTTTCAATACTCCAGTCCTAGGTCGAACAAGTAAAAAACTACCTTTTCTTTCGTTCCAATTTCTAATTTTGTAACTGCCATTTCCTTCTTTATAAATAACAATTCATGTGTAAACGCAGTAAACAATAGTACTTCTTACAATGGTCTTTTTGTTTGTTTGCATGTTTTACTAGTCGATCGAATAATAATAAATAATAATAAATAATAAAAATTATAGTACTACTGTGTACTGTACTGTAAGACTAATATAAATAAATATCATCTAATAATAATAGATAATAGAGAACAGTTGATAATAAATAAAGACTCTAAAAATAAAACGTACTTCTAAGGGGCTTGGCTTGGCTTGGCTTCTTCTTCTTCTTTCTTCTTTCTTCTTCTTCTTATTTCTTATTTCTTCTTCTTCTTCTTCCCTTTCTTTCTTTCTTTCTTTCTTTCTTTCTTTCTTTCTTTCTTTCTTTAAATAATAAATAAAATATGTGATGATTGATTGATTATAATTTTTATCTCAATTTATTCATTCATTCACTTGACTTATTTATAGACGACTACTTGGTATAATTTAATGCTACTACGTCCTGTTATTATTCGTACCGTAGTTCGTTCATTCAATACAGGGGTGTTTTTTGTTGTTGTTTTATTGTTAGTAGGAAGTAGCAAGGCAATAAATAATAAAACAATAAATAATAAATAAATCCAAAATTTCGTTATGATTTTAACTCCGTGCACATTGGAAATGCTGTGATAATGTACCAAGTACTACTTAACTGGTAAGAAGAAGAAGAAGAAAGAAAAAAAAGTAAAAGTTGTAGTCTATTATATAATAATAAATAATAAATAATAATAATAAATAATAATAATGATGGTGTTATATTAATAATGGTGTTATATTATATATTGAGAGAAAGAAAAATCAATCAACATTAAAACAATCAGCAATCTTCAATCGAATCCAATCTAACATAATAGGCAAAATCTTTACTTTAATTTAGAAAACAGTAGGCATAGGCAAACCAGTCTATACGGGATTGTACATATATATTTTCGCAGTTCAACAGTTTTCATTTCTTGCAACGAGTTTCAGCGCATCGAAACCATCCTTGCAAGCTTGGTAGGGTTCAATGAGCGTGTTAGCCGGTGAGTCGCCCGAAAACTCTCCGAGAGATAGCAAACTTTGTAACGATGATCTTGTGAAAGCCAGGGACAGTCTGTTCGCTTTTATGGACCAGATGGACATCAGGGATAGCGTTAAATTAGAAGATCTTGAGGACGATTCAGGCGATTCAGACGATTCAGACGATTCTGCTGAATCTGAAGATTCAGCCGAGAAGTCTGCAATGACCACAGCAAAGCATGTAAAATCACCAATTTTGATGAAAGCATTAAAGGAGAGTAGAAACCAAACCGAAAGTTTTCATGCCCCTTCCCCGACTGTTGGGCCCAAGCCGCCGGCACCAAAGGTGAGGACGGCACCGCGGAGCGCAAACTTAGAAGATCGTTTTCCGAAATTAATATCGGACGGAAAACGCCCGAAAGAAAAGAAGCCCCAAGTGTCCTCTTGGTTCGCTTGCTGTGCAGGCGAAAGAGACGACGACGATTCAGACTGAGGGTTGCGTTCGTTGACATGGTGCGTGTTTCTCTTTATGCATTAGACGAGGTCAGAATTGTAATTATTAAATAGAAGAGTAGAGAGACCCGAAACGCAAGAAACTATATCATACAGATGTGCATATCATAACATTAAATCAAGAAAATTGGCTGTTATTTAAGTAATTAAAATTAATGTACTGCGAACTGAACTCTACTGGTGTGATTTTAGTATAATCAACATTTTATCCTGAGTGAAAACGCGTTTAACGCCATAAGACCCATAATCAACTTCCTCATCCAATATCTCACTCATAGAAAAAACAAATTATGTAGTATGCTTTAGATCATAAACATTAAATGTTTATTTGTGATGTAAGAAAAAAATAACAGCCAATTTTTCTTGTTTTAGCTAATTTTTTGATTATGATATTAAGTGATCTTAAAACTTGTATTTATATCATATCATATGTTGAAGAAAACAAATTTAAGTCAACGTTGAAAAACAAAAATATGTCTTTAACAAATTTCTCACTTTTCACCGCAGCACATACCGAAAAAGCTACTGATGGACTTCTTTTCCTTTTTCGCACTTCTAGCTTCAATCTTAGACAACACCGTTTCGCCACCATCCATTTTTCTCAGACGCCTCGCCAGATCATTTATTTCAGACGCGAGGCGAAGTTTCTCTTGTGACTGCGACGGAGCAGCTCTGGACGCATTCTCCTCTGCCGTCTTTTTTGGAGTAATTGGTTCTAAATTCCTGCGATCCACGGCGCTATCGTCACTGTTGACGCAGTCGTCATCGTTTCCAGGTTCGTGATACAGGGCCTTTTCTGTCTCAAAAACTTTCTCTAATCTCTGCTTGTGCGCTTTAAAGTTTTTCTCCATCCCATTCAAGGTAGACGCAATCGACGGCGGCCTTGGTTTGCCAGGGTACTCAGCCTTGAGTTGCCGTATTTGATTCTTTATGGTTTTCATTCCTATGCTAATGTTTTCCTTCTCTTTCTTTAGGTCAAGATACAAATCATTCAACGCACCGCTGCCGTCTTTTACGCTGTTTTCACCTATCTTTGTCTTTGGCTCAAACGTCTTTTTCCCGCCTACGAAGGAGGGCAATGTTACATTGCCTGGCCTGACTGGCGAAAAAGCCCCAGGGGAGACCTTTCGCACGTTGCTTGACGGGATGGACGCCACCATTTCGCTGAGTTGCTGCTGGTTCGCTTGGACTTTATGTAGCTTAGTAACCAAGGCATCACGTCCAGACAGCGCGTCTGCCGTGTCACCGTGTGTACGCTGTTTATTCTCTTCCTGTAATTTATTAATCTGGAGCATTTCATCGTCTACGTCAAAATTGGTCATCAATGATTTTATGTTCAAATCCTCCGGGCTGGCTGTGCGCAAAACGCCCACCCCATCAACGGACTTATTCTTTCCCGACCCGTTGCTTTCGACACGTCCTGCTCCAGAGTTCAATTGAATGTCTTCTGCTATATGAAATCGAGGCAAGGCATTGTCTGAATCATCAAAATTGAAGCTTCTGTCTTCGTCGGACGTGTCTTCATCGGAGGTGACAGTGAAGTCGAGGCCGTTAAGAGACGGCAATTTATCGCCCTCCGTTTCGTTCATCCAAGAATAAAGCTTTTTGTTAAAACTCAGAGGGGAACCGTTCAAACTGCTGGATACCGACGTGTTTCCAGTGCTCAAAGAGAAATCATTGTCATCTAAGTCCGAGATAGAGCTGTCATCTGTGCCCGAACTGTCATCAGAATCATTTAACAAACTGGTCATTGGAATCAAACGCTTACCTGCAATTTAATGTATGTCTGTACATGCACAGGCTTTATTGCAAGACGATTTTTCTTTTCTTTTCGTTTCCGTCCGGAAAAGGGTGAGCCACACAACGCATTCTCCCTTTTTCTCATTCAACACAAGTTAACACAAAAATTACAATCAAAATCAATCAGTAACGTTATTAATTATGTCCATAGCAGTACCGGTAATGTATCAAAAGACACCACACATATAATATTAAAAAAAATAAAAATAGCAACAAAAAAATATAACAACAAGAAGAACAACAACAAAAAGAATTATTATAAATATAAAAAAATTTTTATAAAAAAAATATATATATTTCTTTCATTCTTTTCCTCCTCAGTCCTCAGTCCTCAGTCCTCAGTCTCCTCTCCTCTCTCCTCCTCATCAGTGAATTAAAAAATTGGAGAAGAAGATTTAGTGGATTTATAACAACTGGAATAACACTTGTTTTCTTTTATTTTATAAATTAGACACTAAATATGTAACAGCAGAGCAAATTATACTTTAGACACTACAAAAGTTAGATGGACAAATTAAAATTATTACTTCTTCCTACGGCTACTGGTACAATAAAAAACTTTTTATTATTTTTTTGTCCGATAAACACTGCTCTGGGCAAAACCAGTCCTCCATAAAAGCAAAAGGAAAACAATTACAATTCAACTTTATAGAGAGCTTTGTTTGAAGCCTCTGTCACATACAGGCAGCTCCCGTCGTCCGACAGTGCCAAACCTTCTATTGCAGTCCCTGGAATTGAAATAGTTTTGGATACTTGCCCGTCTGCAGATAACACGTTGATGGTTCCTGAAGACCCCTGGGCGCACGACGAAGGCTCAAACATGCCGACATACAGCGTTCCATCCTTACCACAAGCCAGGCAGGACGGTCCAACGCTGCCTGAAAATTGGTAATACACGCTCGTCTGCCATACCCCAGATGGGTATTCAAACAGACGCAGCACACGGTTTCGGAGCAATTCACTTATGTAAATGTTTTTGCCATCGGCAGAAACGGCAATGCCTCCTGGGTGCGCCAGGCTCTCGAGCACCAGGGGCTTTAAAATCTGCTCCCCACCGTTTGGGAGCATAGTAACACAAAAGCAACTACCGCTTGGGTTTTGCAGGGTTGTCTCCCCGAGTGGTCCGCTATCCGTAAAGTACATGGAACCGTCTGGCCCAAAAGCTAAGCTGCTCGGACCCCGAAATGACTTGCCCTCATATTCCTTTACAAACACGTTGCTCACGTCGTCGGAGTTTTGCGTTACTGCGCGAAGCGCCGTGTCTGCGATGTACAGTCTACCGGTTTTGTCCATGGCTATGCCTGCCGGTTGCCCATCCGCATTTGTGTATATTTCAGGACGTTCACCGTCTTCTGCAAGGACATGAATTTCCCCGTTTCCCATAGCGGTGAGAAACACCCCCTTTCCTGTGCAGTGCACACTGCTATACCGGGTACCGGTATGAAGCGTTGCAACGGCACTCTCTTCCTTCGAACCCATCAGTACAAACTTGAAGCTCAAAAATACTTTTGGTGGATACAAACACACGGCAGTATTTAAAATTTATATAATCGAATGAAAAAATAACGAAAGGATCTAGGACAGTTCTGATTCGAATGTTTATTGTCTGAAAGAA
>JACKZZ010018226.1_pt1 | contig 19322 bp, 17 predicted proteins | sample 8027871 | NCBI WGS metagenome assembly JACKZZ01 (sample SAMN15724774, study PRJNA655200) | protist metagenome | isolation source: fluorescence activated cell sorting (FACS) single amplified genomes of... | place: USA: West Boothbay Harbor, Gulf of Maine | collected 2000-07-19
GCAGCAACTCACACAAGAGAAGCAAGCGCAAGCAGCTCAAGCGGCGGCGCAGCAGAAGCAGGAAGACCCGATCATTCAAATGCAGCAGCAAGAGCTACAGCTTAAGCAAGGTGAACTCCAACGCAAGACCCAGAAAGACCAAGCGGATACACAACTCGATGCGGCCCGCCTAGAGCTAGATGCACAGAAAGCTACAACTACTGCGTCTCTTGAAGCAAATCGTATAGCCTCGCAGAACGACCAAGCGCAGGCGAAGAATGACTTAGGTGAAGCCAAGGCAATGATGGACGCTGCAAAAATACGGATAGACAACGACCGTACCGCAGCAGAAGCTGCCCGCGATAACCGAGATAATCGAGAATAGACAATGGCTAAAGGTGTTAATCATTACTTCCGCGATGGAAAGATGCACAAAGGCGCTACCCATAAGCACCCTGACGGTACGATGATGACCGGGGCAACGATGGGCAGTAAGAGTAAAAAACTCTTTCATTACGGGGACTTAAACAAAACATCTCAGGACAAGGCCCGCACTCAATGGAGCAAATAATGGAAGACATGCTACTTGCGGATGGGTTTGAGAAGGCATTTATTGGCGTTGGCGAGCGTTGTGGGCAGCCTGACTTGGCGGTCTACGATAGAGGTAAGTGCTTAGATATACTACAGGCAGACCAAAACATGAGCTACGAAGAAGCCGAAGAGTTCTTTGAATTTAACGTACTGGGTTCTTGGGTCGGAGAGCAAACCCCCATGTTTGTAGACCGCGAAGGAGTGAATACATAATGGCTAAAACCGTCTTTGACGTGCTGAATGACAAACTTACAGAGCAGAAACGCTCTAGCGAAGAATTCTTAACCTCGGGTGGTCCTAAAGACTTTGCCGAGTATAAGGAGGTGTGTGGCGTTATTCGAGGTCTAGACCACGCATTAAGAGAAATAAATGACCTCTCGCGCAACTATATGGAAGACGACGATGACTGAAACAGCACTAGAAGAAAGACGTAACGCACGGATTGCCCAAGAGGAAGTTCAGGATGAAATAGCGGAAGCTCAGATTCCACGACCTGTAGGCTATCGAGTGTTGGTTGCACTACCCAACGTAGAGGAAACTTTTGAGGGCAGTGGCCTCCTTAAAGCACAATCTACGCGCCGAGACGAGCAAGTACTTTCTAACGTGGGGACCGTACTCGATATGGGCGACCAAGCATACGCAGACAAAGAGCGGTTTCCCAGTGGTCCGTGGTGCGAAGTAGGTGATTACGTGATGTTTAGAGCAAACACCGGCACTAGAATTAAACTGGGAAGGCAAGAATATCGCCTAATGAATGACGATTCCATCGAAGCTGTCGTCGCTGATCCGCGTGCTATCACGCGTGCTTAAGGAGTAAGGTATGGCTATGCAACAAGTAGAGTATGAGTTTCCCGACTCAGATTCCAAGACTACTGAAGTAGCGGTAGACTTGGATGAGAAAGAGGATAATGGCCTTGAAATAGAGGGCGCTGTAGGTCGAGAAGACATGAAGGTTCCAGCTAAAGAACCCAAGTCGGAAGAGCTAGAGATAGAGATAGAGGACGATACGCCTGTAGCGGATCGAGGACGCAAGCCTTCTAAGCCTCCAGAAGAAGTAACCGATGAGGAGTTGGAAAACTATTCTGATAAAGTTAAGGGGCGTATTAAGCACCTTAGTAAGGGCTATCACGACGAGCGACGAGCGAAAGAAACTGCTTTACGTGAGCGCGAAGAGCTAGAAAAGTATGCTCGAAACCTCATGTCCGAGAATAATAAACTTAAGGGCACGGTAGACACTAACCATAATACGCTTATCCAATCTGCTAAAAAGCAGGTGGAAGGCGAAATGGCTATGGCTAAAGGACGGTATAAAGTAGCCTACGAATCAGGCGAGACAGATGCAATTTTGGAAGCTCAAACGCAACTCAACTCTGCTCAAATACGTATGGATAAAGTTAACGGGTTGAAACCTAAGCAGATTCAGGCTTTACAACCACAGACAACTCCTGTACAACCGCAGGTAGAGGCACCCCCTGCGAACGTGCAGCGCGACGAGAAAGCCGAAAACTGGAGGGATGAAAATGCTTCTTGGTTCGGTGAAGACGATGAGATGACAGCTTTAGCCTATGGGTTACATCATAAGCTTACGAAAGAAGGGGTTGACCCTACATCAGATACTTACTACGAGAAAATTGACTCTCGTATGCGGCAAGTATTCCCGGATCAGTTTGATGAGGAACCGGAAAGCACGAAAAGAAAATCTAGTAATGTGGTTGCACCCGCTACGCGGAGCACGTCACCGAAGAAGGTGACACTTAACCAATCACAAGTTGCTATTGCGAAAAGACTTGGTATTTCACTGGAAGACTACGCCAAACAGGCTGCTGAATTAATGAGGAACAAATAATGGCTGATAACAAACTGAGCAGAGAACTAAATACTCGTGAGAAAGATGTGCGTAAGAAAGCGTGGGTGCGGCCAGAAACTCTGCCTAATCCTACTCCAGAAGACGGATATGTTTACCACTGGGTTCGCATTAGTACTATGGGTCAGGCCGATACCGGCAATGTTTCCTCAAAATTAAGAGAAGGTTGGGAGCCAGTACGTGCAGATGCTCACCCTGAGATACTTCCCGATGAAGTGACCGATGGTCGTTTCAAGGATAATATCATTCAAGGGGGACTGATGTTGTGCAAAGCACCCACTGAAATGGTGGACGAGCGTAATGCCTATTATAACAATCAGGCAACTTCGCAAATTCACTCTGTTGACAACAGCCTTATGCGCGAAAACGACCCTCGTATGCCCCTATTTAACGATAGGAAGACGAAGGTGACATTCGGCAAAGGCAATTAACTTTTAGGAGTTTAAAATGGCTTATCCAACAGTCAACGCTCCCTACGGCTTTGAGCCAATCAACCGTATAGATGGTATGCCTTATGCAGGTGCCACTCGCCTTATTCCTATTGCGAGCACTTACAATACAGCTATCTATGCCGGTGATTTGGTTAAAATCGTGGCGGCGGGTACAATCGAGAAGTTTACAGGCACCACTACTGGTTCCCCTGTAGGCGTTTTTATGGGCGTTCAGTACGTCAATTCACTGGACCAGTTCACACCGGCTCAATACTACCCCGGCACTAGCGTCACTGAGGCTTATGCAATCGTAGTTGATGATCCGATGGCAGCATTTAAAGTTGCTGTAACTGATGTGAGTAGCGTTATGTCTTCTGCGGCTCAAGCTGCGGTAGGTTCTAACATGTCTGTTTTGGCAGGCACGGGCGACGCTATTACAGGAAACTCTGGTGCGTCAGTACTAGCAGGGTCCGAAGCTACTACCGCAGGTCTAGTTGTGCGAGTTATCGATACAGTAGATCAAACTTCAACCGCTGCTGATACTTATGTAGAACTGATCGTTAAGATCAACCTGCATCAGTACACCAACACAACTGGCGTATAAGGAGACTAGCAAATGGCTATTTCAAGAGCGCAACTCCTTAAGGAGCTATTACCGGGCCTAAACGCCCTATTTGGTCTCGAATACGCGAAGTATGGTGACGAAGCTGCTGAGATTTTCGAATCTGAGTCTTCTGATCGTTCGTTCGAGGAAGAAGTTAAGTTGTCAGGCTTTAGCGCCGCACCTGTTAAAGGTGAGGGTTCTGCTATCGAGTATGACAATGCACAAGAAGCGTGGACGGCTCGTTATACAAACGAGACTATCGCAATGGGTTTCTCTATTACTGAGGAAGCTATTGAGGATAACCTTTACGGCTCACTTTCTGCACGCTATACAAAGGCTCTTGCCCGCGCTATGGCTTACACTAAGCAAGTTAAAGGTGCCACAATCTTAAACAACGCTTTCGCAGCGGGTACTACGTATGGTGACGGGCAGGTTCTTTGTTCAACTGCTCACCCTCTCGTATCTGGAGGCACAAACTCTAACCGTCCTACAATTGGCACAGATCTGAATGAGACTTCTTTGGAAGCCGCTATTATTCAGATCGCTGGTTGGACAGACGAGCGTGGTTTGTTAATCGCTTCTCAGCCTACTAAGCTTGTTATCCCACCTGCGCTGCAATTCGTTGCTACCCGCTTGTTGGAAACTGAGCTTCGTGTGGCTACAGCGGATAACGACATCAACGCTATCAAGTCTAACAGTGCAATTCCGGGCGGCTACACAGTTAATCATTACTTGACCGACGCTAACGCGTGGTTCTTGATGACTGACGTACCTAACGGCTTGAAGCACTTTGTCCGTACACCGATGGCTACATCTATGGATGCTGACTTCGATACAGGCAACAGCCGCTATAAGGCTCGTGAGAGATACAGCTTCGGCGTATCTGATCCACTGGGCATTTACGGCTCACCCGGCGCTTAATAAGCAAAAGGTATTTAGATTGGGGGCTTCGGCCTCCTTTCTTTTGTCTTAAATTTAGTGTTACAGTAAATTGTATGACCCCTTGAGCCTTGGCCCGTCCTAACCGATGGGCCTTTTTTATTTGTACAGTTATTAAAAAAGTGGTATATACTGAGCACTTACCGGGAATCATCCGGTGCTTCTGACAGTCCCGGCTGACGACATGCAGACAGAGCACCCCATCACTCGCATGTGAGGAATTCAAAATGGCTATAACTTCATTCTCTGGCCCTATTAAAGCGGGCACTATCTCTAATACTACCGGAACAACTCTCGGTAGTGACGTAAAAAATACTGGTCAAGTAGTTATGGCGCAAACGTTCTCAACGGGAACTGCTCTTGCGGGCGGAGCTTCTGCTGCGAATGACACTACGGTAGTTATCCCTGCCAACTCTCAGATCATAGACATCGTACTAGATTGCCCTACAGCGGTAGCTGGTGCTACAACGGTGTTAAGCATAGGTGATACTGTGGGCGGTAACGCTACGTTTATTAATACCTATTCTATTACAGTTGCTTCTGGTGCAGGTCGAAAGTACCCCACCACTCAATCTGGCGGCGCTCTAGCTTGGGCAGATACCGGAACTGCGGATAAGAAATTGACTTGGACTACTACGGGTGCTTCTTCTGGTGGTGAAATTAGAGCCACTGTTCTGTATCAACAAAACAATAATCTCGCCTAGGTTATAAACCTCTAAAATAGGAGTAATTTATGGCTGATACAGCGGTAACACAGACCATCCAAGATGGCGGTCGCACGGCTATTGTAAAGACAACTGTGGTTATTGGGGCCGGTCGCGGTGCTCACTTACTGCTGGTCGATGACCCGCACAACGAGCAGGATATTATTAACGGGAACTTAGATGTTTTCGATAAAGCCTACGAGTGGTTTACGTTTGGGGCACGTACACGACTGATGCCCGGAGGGCGTATTGCGATAGTACAAACGCGGTGGCATCTGGATGACCTGACGGGGCGCGTTACTAAGGATATGGCGCAGAACGAACTAGCAGACAAGTACGAGGTAGTGGAGTTTCCAGCGATATTAGAGGTTGAGCAAGATGACGGGGTGATTAAAGAGAAGCCGTTGTGGCCTGCCTTTTTTGATCTGCCCGCGCTGCACCGTACCAAAGCGTCAATGCCGATGTTCCAGTGGAACTCGCAGTATCAACAGAAACCGACAGCCGAAGAAGCGGCAATAGTTAAACGCGAATGGTGGAGAGAGTGGACAGCCGAAGACCCGCCCAAGTGCGAGTATTTAATAATGACACTGGACGCGGCGGCAGAGAAGAACAACCGCGCTGACTACACTGCGCTGACTACGTGGGGAGTATTTTTTAACGAGGAGGAGAACTGCTACGGCATCATCCTGCTTAATGCGATCAAGAAACGGCTTGAGTTTCCTGAGTTAAAAGAGCTGGCATGGGCCGAGTATAATGAGTGGGAACCTGACGCGTTCATAGTGGAGAAGAAGAGTAGTGGTACGCCGCTGTACCAAGAGATGCGTAGGTCTGGACTTATGGTGCAAGAGTACACACCTCATCGGGGTTCAGGAGATAAGACAGCGCGTTTAAATTCGGTTGCTGATATAGTACGCTCTGGGCTTGTGTGGGTTCCACAAACACGTTGGGCAGAAGAGCTAGTAGAAGAAGTAGCGGGATTTCCGTTTATGTCTAACGATGACTTAGTGGATGCCACTGTTATGGCTTTAATGCGTTTTAGGCAAGGTGGGTTCATATCCCTCCCTACAGATGAGCCAGAAGAAGAACGGTACTTCAAGCAACGGCTTGGCGGATATTATTAAGGACAACTAAGATGGCAATTGAAAAAGGTTTATACGACTTGCCGGAAGGCATTGAGGACATGGAAGAAGGCGAAGCCATGCTGGCTATAGATGTTATGTCTGACGAGGGCGTTGAAGTAGTGCTAGAAGACGGCAGTGTTGAGATTACCTTCGGGGAAGAGTCGGGGGACTTAGACGACGCGCCATTCGATGCCAATCTTGCCGAGTACCTCGATGACCAAGCACTTACCAAGATAGCGAATGATCTTGTTAGCTCAGTTGATTCTGATGTTAACTCACGTAAAGAGTGGGCAGATACATTTGTCAAAGGATTAGAAACTGTCGGTCTTAAAATGGAGCAGCGTTCTAGTCCGTGGGAAGACGCGTGTGGTGTTTACAGCACCGTTTTGGCCGAAGCGGCTATTCGGTTCCAAGCTGAAGCCATGAGTGAGACATTTCCTGCGGCGGGGCCGGTTAAGACTAAGATTCTCGGGGAAATCACCCGCGAGAAGGAAGATGCAGCCCTTCGTGTCAAGACTGACATGAACTACGAGCTGACTGAAGTTATGACTGAGTACCGTCCTGAACATGAAAGGATGCTATACAGCCTAGGATTAGCCGGTTCTGCGTTCAAAAAGGTGTATTACGACCCTAATTTAGGCCGTCAAGTGTCTATATACATCCCTGCTGAGGACGTAATTGTCCCTTATGGTGCGTCTAATATAGAACAAGCCGAGCGTGTTACGCACGTTATGCGTAAAACTAAGAACGATTTAGTTAAATTACAGGCTGTAGGGTTCTATCTGGACACTGATCTGGGCGATCCCGAGCCATATCACAGCGATATTGAGGAGAAAAAGGCCGAAGAAGGTGGGTTTTCTCTTAGCGACGACGACCGTTACTGCTTGTACGAGATACATGCAGACCTAATTATTGATGGTTTGGGTGAAGAAGCCGAAGATGGGCTAGAAATCGCGCAACCTTACGTCGTTACGATAGAGCGCGGCACTAATACAGTGTTAAGTATTCGTCGTAACTGGAACCCTGACGATGAATTGACACTTAAGCGTCAACATTTCGTGCATTACGTCTACGTTCCGGGGTTTGGCTTCTATGGTCTTGGTTTAATTCACATTATTGGCGGCTACGCTAAGGCGGGAACGTCTCTAATTCGCCAATTAGTTGACGCAGGTACGCTATCTAACCTACCCGGCGGCTTAAAGTCTCGTGGATTGCGGGTAAAGGGCGACGATACGCCCATCGGGCCGGGTGAGTTCCGTGATGTGGACGTGCCTAGTGGATCAATACGGGACAATATCCTGCCACTGCCCTATAAAGAGCCTAGTCAGACGCTATTAGCGCTATTAAACAAGATTACTGAGGAAGGTCGCCGTTTAGGGGCTATATCCGACATGAATATCTCTGACATGAGCGCAAATGCGCCTGTTGGAACTACTCTTGCGCTGTTAGAGCGTACTCTCAAGCCTATGGCTGCGGTGCAATCCCGTGTCCATTACGCGATGAAACAGGAATTTAAACTCCTACGTAAGATCATTGCTGAGTATGCCCCGATAGACTATATGTATGTGCCTGACCGTGGCGAACCTAGGGCTAGACAAGCCGACTATGCCACGGTGGAAGTAATTCCCGTCAGTGATCCTAATAGCAGTACGATGGCACAGCGCGTTGTGCAGTATCAAACTGTTATGCAAATGGCGCAGGCCGCCCCGCAAATCTACGACTTACCTCAGCTTCATCGCCAGATGATCGAGGTGTTAGGTATTCGTAACGCAGACAAACTTGTCCCCACTACGGACGATATGAAGCCAGCCGATCCGGTTAGTGAGAATATGAACGCCTTAGTAGGCAAACCGATAAAAGCCTTTATATATCAAGACCATGCGGCACATATTGCTACCCACCAAGCGTTTATGCAAGACCCGTCTATTGCTGCGTTTATAGGTCAGAACCCTGCGGCGCAACAAATCATGGGTGCCCTCACCGCGCACATTGCTGAGCACATAGGGTTTGATTACCGCAACCAGATGATAGCTAAGTTAGGAGTACCCCTACCTGCACCGAATGAAGAGCTACCAGCTAACCCTCTAGGCCATTGGTCCGCGAGCAAGAAGCCCTTTAGTAGCAGCGCCTGTGCCACGTACTTTAATACCGCTAGTCTTTAAATTAGCGGGTGGCGCATTGAGACCATCGAGGTCTGCTTTATACACAGTAGGTGTATCAGGAAAATCAATTATCTTAGGTGTCTTTACTTTTGATCTGGATTTGTTCTTCATTTCAGTCTCCTAGCTTGTAGTTACCGTAACTTGGCCTACTGCGCCTTTGCCTTCCAAATTGTCTGGTGTAAGTCCAAAGGGGTCGTCTAGCCCTACTGGGTTCCACCCCCACTGTATATTCACACTACTAAAATCCCCTGCTGGCACTGTGCTCTGGTCAGGTCGCGGGTTTCGTATTGCTTGCGGATCATCTACTGGAAACGTACCCAGCATAAGTTGTGGTTGGCTCGGATTCCAACACTCAGGACAAGCCTTTATCTCGGTCTCTATCCCTTTAACCACTAAATTCTTTAGCTGCTTTAGCCTGTACTGAAACCCGCACACATCGCACATGGCGAGTGCTCTTTTATTTGAGGCGAACCTATTGCTCATGGGTTAACCCTAATAGCTGCTCAGTCTTGGCACAAGGCGTATTGTTGCTTTCTCTCTGTCTTCCCCCGCCGCTAGCTCAAATTGACGCTCATATTCGCCCTGTAGCATAGGAATTCTAGGCATAAGATCGGGGTCTTTCGAGGCTATATAGTACGCCAACCCTGCAACTAAGCACGGTAAGAATCGAAAGCTAACGTCGGGAGTCTGTGCGCCCGCACCTGCGTTTTCAATACGGCGCATACGCCAGTACCTCAGCACGTAGACAGGAGCTACAGCGGTGCCCTGATCAGGCACAGGCCATATATTGACAACCGGCGCATCTCTTAAACGCTCCACATTAATCTGTATAGGACGGCCTTGAGTCAGCTTGTTCGGGATACTGGCATAAGTGGGCATACTAATACGCGAGATGGTTAAGTCTGATTGCGTGCTAGCGTTACCTTGATTAGTCCGTACCACCTGCTCTAGCAAGTCTATCGTGTCAGCAGGGAGGTCGTAAGTGGCTGTGCCTTCAACAAGGTTAATAAACCCCTCATCAATCGTCCACATGTTAATACCGCGATTCTGCCACTCAATAGTAAGTAAATTCATGGAACGTCGGGCAGTACGCAAGTCATAACCAGAGCGCATTTCACGGCCAGCACGTTCCCATGCCTCTTCCGCAATTTCCGTAAACTCCATGTTAAAATCTGCAACGCCTGTGGTAGCCATTATTTCTTCTTCCTTTTAAGCGATGCTACTCGCTTGGGTTTGCCCGCCGGTTGCCCTAGGCGTTTCTTTTGCGCTATACGAGACTTCTTCTCTGCCGCCGTCATCTCACCAGAAGTCTTAGGCGTTTTACTAGAGACCTTTTTAGTTGGTCTACAGTACGGAGTTTCCCGTTTATCGCCTTTTGTACGCCCACAAGCCTTGCCTGTTTTAACGTCTTTCCAGTCTTCCTTAAACCAACGTTTTAGGGCTTTGCCCTTCTCGGTTTTACGAACGGCCACTGGCTTTCTTCTTTCGGCACTTGGCTATAGCACCGGAGGCATAGGCAGAAGGGAAGACTTTATAAGATGCCTTCACTTTGCGGTAACAGTCATCTTTAACCGTACCGCCCTTCTTAAACGCAATAGGCTTCATCTTACCCATGCCCCGACATTTCAACATTATTTAAACAAACCTACCTTTAGTTCCACCTTGTGAACATATCCCATCACCTACGCCACCGCCCGCTCTGTACTTCATTACTTCCCCGCCCATGTTCATGTTGCGCTTCTCGGCACGGTTTAGTCTGCTCAGCTCTTCGGATTTATCCATACGCTCCCGCGCATCTTTAGGGCGTGTGTTAGCCACTCTTTCAGACGCTTCCACTTCGTTTCGCAGGCTTTTCAGTCTGCCACCCATGTTGTACTTCTTAACTTTTTTGTCGGCCTTCATGTAGTCTGCTCCTACCGTTTGCGGAATGCCCGCTTTCTTGGCGAACTTAGGGTTATTCGCTACTGCCGCCATTAACTTGTGTTGTGCTTTGCTTTTGCTAGGCATTACCACTTAACCTTATCAGCCCAGTAAGCTGCGCTCATTTTGCCTTTGGCGATGTTCTTACCGTGACGAGACTTAAACGACTTACGCTTAGCCTTCATCTTGGCAGATTCACCCGCCTTGGGCTTACCAGCAGTGCTAGCGCCTTGTTCACCAAAACGAATAATTTTCTCTTTACCACCCGCACACGCCTTAACTACGTGAGACTTCTTAGGGTGGCTAGAGGTTCGTTTTGGCTTATTACAAGCCATAGCCTTTTTGTTTAACTGCTTAGCCATAGGTTTTAGTGACCGTAAGGATGAACGTGTACGTGTCACCCGGTGCTAGAGGGGTTGTCGCATTAGCCTGTGAAAGCGCCACGATGTCCCCGTTCTTACCAGCCCCAGCGTTATTGGGTATACCAAAGTCAGAGAAATCGTACTGCTCAGTCCAGTTCCTAGGGAAATCAAAGATAAGCACGTTTGCAGTGGCATTCCACTGTAGCTCTACGGCAGCGCCTACACTGGCAAAAGTCACGTTTTGAAGAGTAACTTCCGTACAAGCTCGCTTAGTAATGGGATCAACCGCTAATGCAGAAACGTCCACCAAGGTAACTTCCTGTGGCGGCGGAGGCGATCCGGCCCCAATAACCACAGTTGTCTTTACAATAGCCGTGCGACCGCCATCTTGGATGGTCTGTGTTACCGCTGTATCAGCCATAAATTACTCCTATTTTAGAGGTTTATAACCTAGGCGAGATTATTGTTTTGTTGATACAGAACAGTGGCTCTAATTTCACCACCAGAAGAAGCACCCGTAGTAGTCCAAGTCAATTTCTTATCCGCAGTTCCGGTATCTGCCCAAGCTAGAGCGCCGCCAGATTGAGTGGTGGGGTACTTTCGACCTGCACCAGAAGCAACTGTAATAGAATAGGTATTAATAAACGTAGCGTTACCGCCCACAGTATCACCTATGCTTAACACCGTTGTAGCACCAGCTACCGCTGTAGGGCAATCTAGTACGATGTCTATGATCTGAGAGTTGGCAGGGATAACTACCGTAGTGTCATTCGCAGCAGAAGCTCCGCCCGCAAGAGCAGTTCCCGTTGAGAACGTTTGCGCCATAACTACTTGACCAGTATTTTTTACGTCACTACCGAGAGTTGTTCCGGTAGTATTAGAGATAGTGCCCGCTTTAATAGGGCCAGAGAATGAAGTTATAGCCATTTTGAATTCCTCACATGCGAGTGATGGGGTGCTCTGTCTGCATGTCGTCAGCCGGGACTGTCAGAAGCACCGGATGATTCCCGGTAAGTGCTCAGTATATACCACTTTTTTAATAACTGTACAAATAAAAAAGGCCCATCGGTTAGGACGGGCCAAGGCTCAAGGGGTCATACAATTTACTGTAACACTAAATTTAAGACAAAAGAAAGGAGGCCGAAGCCCCCAATCTAAATACCTTTTGCTTATTAAGCGCCGGGTGAGCCGTAAATGCCCAGTGGATCAGATACGCCGAAGCTGTATCTCTCACGAGCCTTATAGCGGCTGTTGCCTGTATCGAAGTCAGCATCCATAGATGTAGCCATCGGTGTACGGACAAAGTGCTTCAAGCCGTTAGGTACGTCAGTCATCAAGAACCACGCGTTAGCGTCGGTCAAGTAATGATTAACTGTGTAGCCGCCCGGAATTGCACTGTTAGACTTGATAGCGTTGATGTCGTTATCCGCTGTAGCCACACGAAGCTCAGTTTCCAACAAGCGGGTAGCAACGAATTGCAGCGCAGGTGGGATAACAAGCTTAGTAGGCTGAGAAGCGATTAACAAACCACGCTCGTCTGTCCAACCAGCGATCTGAATAATAGCGGCTTCCAAAGAAGTCTCATTCAGATCTGTGCCAATTGTAGGACGGTTAGAGTTTGTGCCTCCAGATACGAGAGGGTGAGCAGTTGAACAAAGAACCTGCCCGTCACCATACGTAGTACCCGCTGCGAAAGCGTTGTTTAAGATTGTGGCACCTTTAACTTGCTTAGTGTAAGCCATAGCGCGGGCAAGAGCCTTTGTATAGCGTGCAGAAAGTGAGCCGTAAAGGTTATCCTCAATAGCTTCCTCAGTAATAGAGAAACCCATTGCGATAGTCTCGTTTGTATAACGAGCCGTCCACGCTTCTTGTGCATTGTCATACTCGATAGCAGAACCCTCACCTTTAACAGGTGCGGCGCTAAAGCCTGACAACTTAACTTCTTCCTCGAACGAACGATCAGAAGACTCAGATTCGAAAATCTCAGCAGCTTCGTCACCATACTTCGCGTATTCGAGACCAAATAGGGCGTTTAGGCCCGGTAATAGCTCCTTAAGGAGTTGCGCTCTTGAAATAGCCATTTGCTAGTCTCCTTATACGCCAGTTGTGTTGGTGTACTGATGCAGGTTGATCTTAACGATCAGTTCTACATAAGTATCAGCAGCGGTTGAAGTTTGATCTACTGTATCGATAACTCGCACAACTAGACCTGCGGTAGTAGCTTCGGACCCTGCTAGTACTGACGCACCAGAGTTTCCTGTAATAGCGTCGCCCGTGCCTGCCAAAACAGACATGTTAGAACCTACCGCAGCTTGAGCCGCAGAAGACATAACGCTACTCACATCAGTTACAGCAACTTTAAATGCTGCCATCGGATCATCAACTACGATTGCATAAGCCTCAGTGACGCTAGTGCCGGGGTAGTATTGAGCCGGTGTGAACTGGTCCAGTGAATTGACGTACTGAACGCCCATAAAAACGCCTACAGGGGAACCAGTAGTGGTGCCTGTAAACTTCTCGATTGTACCCGCCGCCACGATTTTAACCAAATCACCGGCATAGATAGCTGTATTGTAAGTGCTCGCAATAGGAATAAGGCGAGTGGCACCTGCATAAGGCATACCATCTATACGGTTGATTGGCTCAAAGCCGTAGGGAGCGTTGACTGTTGGATAAGCCATTTTAAACTCCTAAAAGTTAATTGCCTTTGCCGAATGTCACCTTCGTCTTCCTATCGTTAAATAGGGGCATACGAGGGTCGTTTTCGCGCATAAGGCTGTTGTCAACAGAGTGAATTTGCGAAGTTGCCTGATTGTTATAATAGGCATTACGCTCGTCCACCATTTCAGTGGGTGCTTTGCACAACATCAGTCCCCCTTGAATGATATTATCCTTGAAACGACCATCGGTCACTTCATCGGGAAGTATCTCAGGGTGAGCATCTGCACGTACTGGCTCCCAACCTTCTCTTAATTTTGAGGAAACATTGCCGGTATCGGCCTGACCCATAGTACTAATGCGAACCCAGTGGTAAACATATCCGTCTTCTGGAGTAGGATTAGGCAGAGTTTCTGGCCGCACCCACGCTTTCTTACGCACATCTTTCTCACGAGTATTTAGTTCTCTGCTCAGTTTGTTATCAGCCATTATTTGTTCCTCATTAATTCAGCAGCCTGTTTGGCGTAGTCTTCCAGTGAAATACCAAGTCTTTTCGCAATAGCAACTTGTGATTGGTTAAGTGTCACCTTCTTCGGTGACGTGCTCCGCGTAGCGGGTGCAACCACATTACTAGATTTTCTTTTCGTGCTTTCCGGTTCCTCATCAAACTGATCCGGGAATACTTGCCGCATACGAGAGTCAATTTTCTCGTAGTAAGTATCTGATGTAGGGTCAACCCCTTCTTTCGTAAGCTTATGATGTAACCCATAGGCTAAAGCTGTCATCTCATCGTCTTCACCGAACCAAGAAGCATTTTCATCCCTCCAGTTTTCGGCTTTCTCGTCGCGCTGCACGTTCGCAGGGGGTGCCTCTACCTGCGGTTGTACAGGAGTTGTCTGTGGTTGTAAAGCCTGAATCTGCTTAGGTTTCAACCCGTTAACTTTATCCATACGTATTTGAGCAGAGTTGAGTTGCGTTTGAGCTTCCAAAATTGCATCTGTCTCGCCTGATTCGTAGGCTACTTTATACCGTCCTTTAGCCATAGCCATTTCGCCTTCCACCTGCTTTTTAGCAGATTGGATAAGCGTATTATGGTTAGTGTCTACCGTGCCCTTAAGTTTATTATTCTCGGACATGAGGTTTCGAGCATACTTTTCTAGCTCTTCGCGCTCACGTAAAGCAGTTTCTTTCGCTCGTCGCTCGTCGTGATAGCCCTTACTAAGGTGCTTAATACGCCCCTTAACTTTATCAGAATAGTTTTCCAACTCCTCATCGGTTACTTCTTCTGGAGGCTTAGAAGGCTTGCGTCCTCGATCCGCTACAGGCGTATCGTCCTCTATCTCTATCTCTAGCTCTTCCGACTTGGGTTCTTTAGCTGGAACCTTCATGTCTTCTCGACCTACAGCGCCCTCTATTTCAAGGCCATTATCCTCTTTCTCATCCAAGTCTACCGCTACTTCAGTAGTCTTGGAATCTGAGTCGGGAAACTCATACTCTACTTGTTGCATAGCCATACCTTACTCCTTAAGCACGCGTGATAGCACGCGGATCAGCGACGACAGCTTCGATGGAATCGTCATTCATTAGGCGATATTCTTGCCTTCCCAGTTTAATTCTAGTGCCGGTGTTTGCTCTAAACATCACGTAATCACCTACTTCGCACCACGGACCACTGGGAAACCGCTCTTTGTCTGCGTATGCTTGGTCGCCCATATCGAGTACGGTCCCCACGTTAGAAAGTACTTGCTCGTCTCGGCGCGTAGATTGTGCTTTAAGGAGGCCACTGCCCTCAAAAGTTTCCTCTACGTTGGGTAGTGCAACCAACACTCGATAGCCTACAGGTCGTGGAATCTGAGCTTCCGCTATTTCATCCTGAACTTCCTCTTGGGCAATCCGTGCGTTACGTCTTTCTTCTAGTGCTGTTTCAGTCATCGTCGTCTTCCATATAGTTGCGCGAGAGGTCATTTATTTCTCTTAATGCGTGGTCTAGACCTCGAATAACGCCACACACCTCCTTATACTCGGCAAAGTCTTTAGGACCACCCGAGGTTAAGAATTCTTCGCTAGAGCGTTTCTGCTCTGTAAGTTTGTCATTCAGCACGTCAAAGACGGTTTTAGCCATTATGTATTCACTCCTTCGCGGTCTACAAACATGGGGGTTTGCTCTCCGACCCAAGAACCCAGTACGTTAAATTCAAAGAACTCTTCGGCTTCTTCGTAGCTCATGTTTTGGTCTGCCTGTAGTATATCTAAGCACTTACCTCTATCGTAGACCGCCAAGTCAGGCTGCCCACAACGCTCGCCAACGCCAATAAATGCCTTCTCAAACCCATCCGCAAGTAGCATGTCTTCCATTATTTGCTCCATTGAGTGCGGGCCTTGTCCTGAGATGTTTTGTTTAAGTCCCCGTAATGAAAGAGTTTTTTACTCTTACTGCCCATCGTTGCCCCGGTCATCATCGTACCGTCAGGGTGCTTATGGGTAGCGCCTTTGTGCATCTTTCCATCGCGGAAGTAATGATTAACACCTTTAGCCATTGTCTATTCTCGATTATCTCGGTTATCGCGGGCAGCTTCTGCTGCGGTACGGTCGTTGTCTATCCGTATTTTTGCAGCGTCCATCATTGCCTTGGCTTCACCTAAGTCATTCTTCGCCTGCGCTTGGTCGTTCTGCGAGGCTATACGATTTGCTTCAAGAGACGCAGTAGTTGTAGCTTTCTGTGCATCTAGCTCTAGGCGGGCCGCATCGAGTTGTGTATCCGCTTGGTCTTTCTGGGTCTTGCGTTGGAGTTCACCTTGCTTAAGCTGTAGCTCTTGCTGCTGCATTTGAATGATCGGGTCTTCCTGCTTCTGCTGCGCCGCCGCTTGAGCTGCTTGCGCTTGCTTCTCTTGTGTGAGTTGCTGCCCTGCTTCAGCCAATAGTGGAGCCAGTTGTGCTTCAAACTCTTCAGGTAGCTCTTCATTCGGTGCAGGTAGGGGTACTCCTAACTTAGCTATCATCTGGTTGCGGTAATCAAACCCTATGTGCTCAGCAATGTGCGCGGTGAGGGCACCCATGATTTGTTGCGCCGCAGGGTTCTGACCTATAAACGCAGCAATAGACGGGTCTTGCATAAACGCTTGGTGGGTAGCAATATGTGCCGCATGGTCTTGATATATAAAGGCTTTTATCGGTTTGCCTACTAAGGCGTTCATATTCTCACTAACCGGATCGGCTGGCTTCATATCGTCCGTAGTGGGGACAAGTTTGTCTGCGTTACGAATACCTAACACCTCGATCATCTGGCGATGAAGCTGAGGTAAGTCGTAGATTTGCGGGGCGGCCTGCGCCATTTGCATAACAGTTTGATACTGCACAACGCGCTGTGCCATCGTACTGCTATTAGGATCACTGACGGGAATTACTTCCACCGTGGCATAGTCGGCTTGTCTAGCCCTAGGTTCGCCACGGTCAGGCACATACATATAGTCTATCGGGGCATACTCAGCAATGATCTTACGTAGGAGTTTAAATTCCTGTTTCATCGCGTAATGGACACGGGATTGCACCGCAGCCATAGGCTTGAGAGTACGCTCTAACAGCGCAAGAGTAGTTCCAACAGGCGCATTTGCGCTCATGTCAGAGATATTCATGTCGGATATAGCCCCTAAACGGCGACCTTCCTCAGTAATCTTGTTTAATAGCGCTAATAGCGTCTGACTAGGCTCTTTATAGGGCAGTGGCAGGATATTGTCCCGTATTGATCCACTAGGCACGTCCACATCACGGAACTCACCCGGCCCGATGGGCGTATCGTCGCCCTTTACCCGCAATCCACGAGACTTTAAGCCGCCGGGTAGGTTAGATAGCGTACCTGCGTCAACTAATTGGCGAATTAGAGACGTTCCCGCCTTAGCGTAGCCGCCAATAATGTGAATTAAACCAAGACCATAGAAGCCAAACCCCGGAACGTAGACGTAATGCACGAAATGTTGACGCTTAAGTGTCAATTCATCGTCAGGGTTCCAGTTACGACGAATACTTAACACTGTATTAGTGCCGCGCTCTATCGTAACGACGTAAGGTTGCGCGATTTCTAGCCCATCTTCGGCTTCTTCACCCAAACCATCAATAATTAGGTCTGCATGTATCTCGTACAAGCAGTAACGGTCGTCGTCGCTAAGAGAAAACCCACCTTCTTCGGCCTTTTTCTCCTCAATATCGCTGTGATATGGCTCGGGATCGCCCAGATCAGTGTCCAGATAGAACCCTACAGCCTGTAATTTAACTAAATCGTTCTTAGTTTTACGCATAACGTGCGTAACACGCTCGGCTTGTTCTATATTAGACGCACCATAAGGGACAATTACGTCCTCAGCAGGGATGTATATAGACACTTGACGGCCTAAATTAGGGTCGTAATACACCTTTTTGAACGCAGAACCGGCTAATCCTAGGCTGTATAGCATCCTTTCATGTTCAGGACGGTACTCAGTCATAACTTCAGTCAGCTCGTAGTTCATGTCAGTCTTGACACGAAGGGCTGCATCTTCCTTCTCGCGGGTGATTTCCCCGAGAATCTTAGTCTTAACCGGCCCCGCCGCAGGAAATGTCTCACTCATGGCTTCAGCTTGGAACCGAATAGCCGCTTCGGCCAAAACGGTGCTGTAAACACCACACGCGTCTTCCCACGGACTAGAACGCTGCTCCATTTTAAGACCGACAGTTTCTAATCCTTTGACAAATGTATCTGCCCACTCTTTACGTGAGTTAACATCAGAATCAACTGAGCTAACAAGATCATTCGCTATCTTGGTAAGTGCTTGGTCATCGAGGTACTCGGCAAGATTGGCATCGAATGGCGCGTCGTCTAAGTCCCCCGACTCTTCCCCGAAGGTAATCTCAACACTGCCGTCTTCTAGCACTACTTCAACGCCCTCGTCAGACATAACATCTATAGCCAGCATGGCTTCGCCTTCTTCCATGTCCTCAATGCCTTCCGGCAAGTCGTATAAACCTTTTTCAATTGCCATCTTAGTTGTCCTTAATAATATCCGCCAAGCCGTTGCTTGAAGTACCGTTCTTCTTCTGGCTCATCTGTAGGGAGGGATATGAACCCACCTTGCCTAAAACGCATTAAAGCCATAACAGTGGCATCCACTAAGTCATCGTTAGACATAAACGGAAATCCCGCTACTTCTTCTACTAGCTCTTCTGCCCAACGTGTTTGTGGAACCCACACAAGCCCAGAGCGTACTATATCAGCAACCGAATTTAAACGCGCTGTCTTATCTCCTGAACCCCGATGAGGTGTGTACTCTTGCACCATAAGTCCAGACCTACGCATCTCTTGGTACAGCGGCGTACCACTACTCTTCTTCTCCACTATGAACGCGTCAGGTTCCCACTCATTATACTCGGCCCATGCCAGCTCTTTTAACTCAGGAAACTCAAGCCGTTTCTTGATCGCATTAAGCAGGATGATGCCGTAGCAGTTCTCCTCCTCGTTAAAAAATACTCCCCACGTAGTCAGCGCAGTGTAGTCAGCGCGGTTGTTCTTCTCTGCCGCCGCGTCCAGTGTCATTATTAAATACTCGCACTTGGGCGGGTCTTCGGCTGTCCACTCTCTCCACCATTCGCGTTTAACTATTGCCGCTTCTTCGGCTGTCGGTTTCTGTTGATACTGCGAGTTCCACTGGAACATCGGCATTGACGCTTTGGTACGGTGCAGCGCGGGCAGATCAAAAAAGGCAGGCCACAACGGCTTCTCTTTAATCACCCCGTCATCTTGCTCAACCTCTAATATCGCTGGAAACTCCACTACCTCGTACTTGTCTGCTAGTTCGTTCTGCGCCATATCCTTAGTAACGCGCCCCGTCAGGTCATCCAGATGCCACCGCGTTTGTACTATCGCAATACGCCCTCCGGGCATCAGTCGTGTACGTGCCCCAAACGTAAACCACTCGTAGGCTTTATCGAAAACATCTAAGTTCCCGTTAATAATATCC
>JACKZZ010005686.1_pt1 | contig 19316 bp, 8 predicted proteins | sample 8027871 | NCBI WGS metagenome assembly JACKZZ01 (sample SAMN15724774, study PRJNA655200) | protist metagenome | isolation source: fluorescence activated cell sorting (FACS) single amplified genomes of... | place: USA: West Boothbay Harbor, Gulf of Maine | collected 2000-07-19
GAAGTTCTTAGCGTGAAACAGATATTAAGTGCTAAAAAAACAGCTGACGTTTTACCGGGACTTATTCAAGACGTGGTAATGAATTTACACTTACCCATAGCCATGCGTTGGGCCAATCATTCAGAGTCATTTATAAGACCTATCCACTGGCTTGTGGTGCTACTAGGTACAGATGTTGTCCCTGTAGAATTATTTGGAATTAAGTCGGGTAGAAATTCATTTGGACATCGGTTTTTGTCTACGGCTGACGACGGCAGTATTATGGGGAAAACTATTGAAATTAAGGATATAGACTCTTATGAAGAACAATTAGAAAAAGAAAGTGTACTTGTTAATAAAGACAAAAGAGTATCTGTTATTTTAGATTTTTTGAAAAATGAAGATGCGATGGAAGATTTAGATAAGAAGCTACTTAATGAAGTGAGTTATTTAATAGAATTTCCACAGCCGATTGTTTGTGAAATAGACAATTCATTTTTAGACTTACCCAAAGAGCTATTAATAGAAACAATGAGAAAACATCAAAAGTATTTTCCAATTGTAACTAAAGGAAAACTGAGTTCTAAATTTGTTGTAGTGGCTGAAAATGTTACTGAACAAAATAAAGCCATTATAAAAAAAGGGAACGAAACTGTACTTACTGCACGATTTAATGATGCGGCTTTCTTTTTTAATGAAGACCAAAAAAATTCTCTCGACTCGTTTATACCAAAACTTAAATCAGTTACTTATAAAAAAGATTTAGGGTCACTCTTTGATAAAAAAGAACGACTCAAAACGATTGCTTTATTTATAAATAATGAGTTGGATTTGAATCATGGCGATGACCTAAAAAAAGCGGCGGACTTATGTAAAGCCGACTTAGTAAGTTTGATGGTGTACGAGTTTCCAGAGCTTCAAGGCGTGATGGGGAATTATTATGCTCAAAAAACTGAAAAGAAAGAAGTCGCTCAAGCGATAGCAGATCACTATAAACCAACAGGCGCTGGAGCTGATATGCCAGGTAATATAGTCGGTGCAATTATTGGGCTGGCAGACAGAATTGATGATACTGTGTCTGCCTTTTATTCGGGGCAAATTCCAACGGGTTCTAAAGATCCTCTTGGAGTAAGACGCTCTATTTTAGGTGTTTTTAATTTGCTCATGAACTACGGAGAAAATGGAGCTAATGTCCTAAAGGACTTAGATTTGAAAAAAATAATTGATGTCAGTTACTCTTTATTTGGAGACGCGAAAAATCAAGATAAATTAGAAGACTTTATTAAAGGACGACTCAAATCGTTTACACTTGAAACAAAATTTCAAGCTGACGACTATGATCTTATTGATGCGGCTATTGAGTCTCATACTTATCAACCTAATATGTTGTTTAACACAGTTACAAACTTGAAACAGCTAAGACAATCAACGTCTTATAAACAAGTTGTAGAAACGGCTGTGAGAATAAAGCGCTTAGCACAAAAATCTGAACAGACTACAATTGACGCTTCTTTGTTTACTCAACAAGAAGAAACTAATGCCTTGGCTATTTTTGACTCAGAAAAAGACAAACAAATTCCAGATTTAACAAAACTATCAGACCCATTCACCGCCTACTTCGACAATGTACTTGTAATGGACAAAGATGAAAAAATTAAAAATAATCGCTTAAGCTTTTTAGCTGAAGTAAATACCTTGTTTTTTAAGGTAGCCGATTTCGAAAAAATTGTAATTTCATAGGAGTAAATAGATGTCTACAGAAATAAACGTAATAGTTAATAAACGTCATGGTAAACCAGAAGACGTAGCTGAAATAGCACCCTATTCTTTGCCAATTGTTATGGAAGCGCAGGTCATAGTGGACCAAAAATTTGCACCCATTAACCCAGCTGACATTAATATGATGGAGGGTAAATATTATATTCAACCTGATCTACCTTGTGTTCTTGGTAATGAAGGGGTTGGGGTAGTTAGTCATGTTGGGCCAGATGTTACGGACCTAAAAGTAGGTGATCACGTTATTATGCCTATGAAAAAGAAAGACAATTGGGTCGGAGCTTGGGCGGAGTCGTATATTGCAAATGAAGCTGACTTGATAAAAGTTCCAGACCATATTTCCTTAGAGCAAGCCAGCATGTTAACCGTTAATCCCCCTACAGCTTTTTTAATGTTAAGTCAGTTTACTCACCTTGAGGAAGGCGATTGGGTTATTCAAAATGCAGGTAATTCTGGAGTAGGGCGATGGGTGATCTTTTTTGCTAAGAAATTAGGACTAAAAGTACTTAGTGTTGTTCGAAAAGAAAGCCTGATAGCTGAGCTTAAAAAAACTGGATCTGACGAAGTGGTTTTATATTCTGAAGAGATGTCCAAAATTATTAAAGAAAAAACGGGCTTAGTAAAGCTAGCTTTAAATGGTGTGGGTGGAAAAAGCGCAGATCAACTAATGAAGTGTTTAGATAAAGACGGCGTAATGGCTACTTATGGGGCGATGAGCAAAGACTCTTTTTCTGTAAGTAACGGCGCCTTAATTTACAAAAATATTTGGGTGACTGGTTTTAATAGATCGAAGTGGATTGAAGAGTCTCATGCTATAGAGATAAAAGATGTGTACGAAGAGATATTTTCTAACTTAAAAGATGCCGCTCCTGACATACCTATCCAAGAAATTGTTTCTATTACAGACATAAAAAAAGGGCTTTCGTTAGCACAAGCTAATAATCGTTCTGGGAAGATTCTTTTAAGTTTTTAGTCTATAAATAGTTATTCAATCGTTAAACTTTATTTTCTTTCGCTTTAGCAGCTTCCCATAACTCATCTAAACCATCGAGTTCGAAATCAGTAAATGCTTTGTTTTTGTCTTTAAGTGAAATCTCCATATCTTTAAATCGAGAAATAAATTTTTGGTTACTTTTTCTTAGCGCTTCTTCAGGGTTTATTTTGTAGGATCTAAGAATATTGACTACAGAAAATAAAATATCGCCGGCTTCATCTTCGATGCGCGCTTCTGATTCCTTTTTTTCAATAGCGTCTAAAAACTCATCAATTTCTTCAGGAAGTTTATTTAGTGCTCCTTCAGGTGTTTTCCAGTCAAACCCCAAACGAGAGGCACGCTTTTGAACTTTATAGGCTTGAAGTAGGGCAGGGAAGTGTTTTGGAATGGAGTCCATTGCTGACTCATCTGTTTTTTTTTCTTTTTTCTTTTGTGCTTCCCAATGTTTCCAAACATCATCCACTGAGTCGGCTTTTTCGTCTCCAAAAACATGAGGATGGCGGTGAATCATTTTGTCGGCTTCGTATTTGGCCACGTCGTATACAGAAAACAACCCTTTTTCTTCTGCCATGTTAGACAGCATTATTACATGTAATAATGCGTCTCCTAGTTCTTCTTGGATAAGGTCGAAGTTTTCCTGTTCTAGTCCATCTACTAATTCGTAAGCTTCTTCGATGATGTATGGAGTGAGTGACTTAAAGGTCTGTTCTTTGTCCCAAGGACACCCATCAGGGCCTCTAAGGTCTCTTGTAATTTGTATTAATCGTTCTATTTCTGACATACGAAATAGTGTAACTTAAAGATAATCACATGGCTACGTTTTAGGATTTAAATTAATTTAAAAGAACAAAGCTATAGCCTCTTTCAAAATAGATAAATACTTGTGTGATTTTGACGGTTCAAATTGGATTTGATAAAAAAGATAACCCACTCACTGGGTCTAACTCAAAAAAAAAATTGGGAATTCGTGTAGTTATTATTAACTACAATTTGTTATTTTTTTCTAACTGTTTAAACAAGGGGGGGCGTGTTTTCTTACCCTACTTGTTGGAAAAAGGCCTGTTTTTCTTCTTCTTGAATGCCCTGTTCAAATGTAGTTTTTTCTTCAGAGTTAACAATTAACATATTTGGAGGCGTAAATAAGAAAATATTTTCACCAATTTTCATCATATGACCATTGATGGCATATGCTGTGCCACAAATGAAATCGATTAATCGTTTGCTTGAAAGTGAGTCTAAATATTTTAGATTAACAATGACGGGTTTACTTTCTCTTAATTGAGTAGCAATGTTTAGTGAATCTTCATAAATTCTTGGCTCTTCAATTTTGATTTCTGAGGGTGAAAATGATTTTGTTTTTTGTGCGTTTACTACATTTCCCTTAAATGGTTTTAATAATGGTTCTTTTTGTGTTTGTGGTATTGGTTTGGTGTCTAACATTGTCGCTGAATCGTCATAATTCTCTTCTTCTTGAAACCCAAAAAATTCTTTAGTCTTTTGAAATAATGTTTTATCCATTTTTTTTCTCCTATTTTTTTGCTTTTATGTTATTTAAATACTAAGCTTCCAATTCGTACTAAATTAGCACCTTCCTCTATTGCTACCTTATAATCGTGGCTCATTCCCATACTCAAAGTACTTACACTTGGGTATGTTTCTCGAATAAAGTCATATAAGGATTTAAGTTGTTTAAAATGCTTACGGCACTCTTCAACATCTTCCATATAGGGAACAATAGCCATTATACCTCGAATTTGAAGCATTTTAAAAGAAAAGAATTCAGATAAATTTTCTAAGACGTCGTCTTTACTAAAACCAAATTTTTCAGGGTCGTTTGCAATGTTAACTTGAATATAACCTTCTACTTGTTTTCCAAGTCGCTGAGCGCTTTGGTCTACTTTTTTCATTAACTTTAGAGAGTCTAATGACTCAATACAGTCAAAATGTTGTAAGACTTTATTTATTTTGTTGCTTTGTAGATGTCCAATAAAATGCCATGAAATGCCTTCTAGTGCAGAATTAAATTTTTCTTCAAACTGTTGGACTCTGTTTTCACCAAAAAGGGAAAGCCCTGCCTCTTTAATTTTAGGGATATCTTCAGGCTTAGCATATTTCGTGGCTACTAGAATTCTTACCGGAGGTAATTTGTGCATTTTTTGTACTTTAAGCACCGAGCTTTTGAGATCTTCTATATTTGTTGCAATACTCATAGTTATTAAGTATAACAAATACCAATAGCATGAAAATAATTTTTTTTAAGATATCTCTTTTTTTAATGGTACTGGGGGTCGCCCTGTATTTAAGTACGCCGACTCTCTTGCGATTCTCTGGGGAGTTTTTACTTAAAAGCGTCCCTATTTCTAACCCTGACTTGATTTTGGTGCTTTCAGGTGACTCGGATGGGTCTCGTACTCAACTTGCATCTACAGTCTATAAAAATAACTTGAATTGTAAAATTCTTTTTACTGGGGGGCATTATTATGGCTTTTCTATTCCTCAATTAATGAAAAAAAATGCGATTTCATTAGGGGTTCTTTCTGCCGATATTATATTGGAAGAAAATTCTACAAGTAGTTACGAAAATGCACTCTATACTAAAAGTATAATAAGTGAGATGGATCTAAATTCTGTGCTTATTGTAACTTCAAAATATCATACAAAGCGTGCCTATTTAACATTTACTCATGTTTTTGAGCAAAGTTCGATAAAGTTTGGGATTTCTGGCGCTGAAGATGGTGTCAATTACTCTAATTGGTGGATTCACAATAAAAACTCTGAAATAGTTCTTACAGAACTTGCAAAGCTAATCTGGTATAAATTAACTGTTCTCTAAAATCGTCTAAGTGAATTTTCTCTACTTTTATAAGTCTTTTCAAAAGAAACACAATATTTAGATATATTATTCTTTCTAATTTTCCGTTAAAAATCACTCTTTTATGCAAGTTTTCTCTTCAATAAGTCGTTATATATTGTGTCAAGAGGTTACTAAAGCCGTCTTCGATGGGGGAGAAAATGAGCGTGAAAGCAGAGATTTTTAACTTGAATAAGACACTTAAAAAAGTAATAGCTTCGGCTATTTTTATATTCTTTTTAACTCCACAATTGTCATTTGGCTCAATTGTGGGTGACCTTATTGATACCGTCGAATCTACAATTTCTCTTACTAGTTTTTTTTATGACTTTGCAGCCGGTAAAGAAGGCAACTATAGTCAGTTTAATTTGGATAGTTCACGGTCGGAAAGTTTGAAAAAAGGAAGCGATAAGTTACTAATTATTAAGGCTGGTTTTAGTAATTTACAAGACGATGGTCAACTTAATAAACTTCTAGCCATTCAAGAACTTGCAGAGGATGCTTTGATAGAGCCCGCAGTAATAGGTGAAGCGCTATGTTATCCGAATCCATTTAGATTTAATTCGTCTATGGGCGGAGAAATTGGGTATACTTTATCTAAGGATATGGAAATTGAATTAAGAGTTTATAATATGCTTGCTCAGCAAATTGTAAAAAGAACGTTTCCAAAGAGTGGTCTTGGTGGGTCGGGAAGTAATTATAACCGAATTAAATTAAATAAAAATTCACTAGATGGATATATTCTATCGGCGGGTGTTTATTTTTATCTCATCATTCATGACGGAGAAATTCTATCCCGAGGAAAAATGGCGGTGAAACCATGATAAAGAAATTGATTGTTAGTTTAATTATGATATTGCTGTTAGGCGGTCATGTTGTTGCATCGGAGTCAGACTACTTTCAGCTAACTGAGGCGGGTACAAGCGCTAGAATGATTAGAATTGGAAATATAGAAGGGTATTCCCCTCTTTCTAGCAGTGTTTTTGAAAACCCTGCAGGGCTTTATCGTGTTAACAGATTCTCTTCTTCAATGTTTACTACAAAGTTTATGGGGGAAGTTAAATATCAGAACGTTTCATTAAGTCGGCGCTTGCCAATGGGTATGTTAGCGGTTGGTTTTATGAAGATGGGAGTTGATGATATTCCTAGCACTATTGAAAATGAGTCTAATAAATTTATAAAAGTAGGTAGTTTTAGTTATAAAAATAGTATGGCGAAAATCGCTTATCAAGTTTCAATTTTTGAAAACTTTCATGTAGGTGCAGCCGCTTCTTATTACTCTACTACAATTGATCAAGTAAGAGGTAAAGGTATGAACTTAGATTTAGGTTGGATTGTTGGCTCTGAAAGTTTTCAAGGGTCTTTAGTCTTTAAAAATATGGTGAACGGTTTAAATATGAAATATTCTGACTCTACAGATTATTCTGCGCACACTCAATTATCTGATGCTGAAAAAGTAGAGCAGAGTAGTGACGGTCAAATTGAGAATTTGCCTTTTTTGATGGTTCTTTCATTAAAGAAGAAAACTAAACGCTTCGCATTTTATGCTCAACATAAGTTTATTGAAAATCACCAAGACGCGGCGAAGAGTTATGGTGTAGAATATAGTCCTAGATTTTTATCAATATTTAAAATATCGGGTGGTATGAAAAAGTACCCAGTTGTACGTTCTGATGAAGGTGTGACTAAGCGCGAGTTAGATAAGACAGTGACACTGGGTCTGGGAATGGATTTATTTGGTGTTAGCTTTGACTATGCACACGAAACAAGTGATCATATAGAGTTTAAGCATAAGCACTACTTTTCTATTGGGTATTCGTTTTAATCTGCTTTATTTTTTATGAACAAAGGGTTTGACTTTATGAAACACTGGGGTCTGAAAATATTAATAATGATATTTTTCTTTCAGCTAAACGCTTTGTTTGCGAAAGACTTCACAATAACGTTTCAATCTCGTGCACATACCTCTCTTAGTAAAAATAATGCTGACGGAAGTAAGCTTCTTTTACCTGGTAATGGCGAGTTTTTACAGGGCCAATACCCCTTAACCGCAGAGCTAATTTCAGGAGAAGGCGAAGACCAAAAGGTTATTTGGTCTGAATTCCATAAAAATATTGATTTTTCAGGTGGCTATTTTAACTTAGTTTTAGGTACAGGTGACTCAAAAAAAACACTGGACTCAGAACTGTTAAAAGAAGATGGCGTAAAGTTGTCTGTAAGAGTTGGTGAGTATCAATTTGATTTCCCTCTATCTTCTTTTCCGTATGCAATTAGAGTAGCTCAGTCTGAAACGGCCATTGAGGCACGTGCTGAAGATTTGGAGCCAGGTACTATTTTTGAGAGTACAGTAACTGTCAATTCTGGATTAAAGATAACTATGCAAAAGTCAGCTTGGATTGAAAAAACTCAAGCTGAACATTCTATTTTATTATTTAACCTCCTAGTAGAAGATGGTTTTATCAATGCCAATGGAGATATCACTGGATATAACCCGTTTACTAAACCCATAGAAAATAATAAATACCTAATAACAAACCCCGAACCAGATCTTGGCTGGGTTGAAAAACTTGTTAGTTTAAACATCGTGTTAAGTGACGCGGCCACTTTTGGCGTTTCTGTAACATTACCCTCTCTTTTTTCAGTGATTGATTCAAGTTTGTGGAATGACTTTTTATGGCAAAAAGATCATGACTCCGGAGACACATTCTTAATGGTTGTAAATAAAGGGTCTAATAGACTTGGAATTCTTACTCAAAATCCAAGAGCGGATGTGGATGTCGTTGGTACTGTAAATGCAAAAGTATTATTGGTAAATGGAAAGCCAATTGATGATACTTTCGCTTGGCAAAAAAATGATGATGACCCTTCAAAAGTATATATTATGGATACAAAGGTGGGTATTAAAACAAGAACTCCATTTTTTGACTTACATGTTTTAGGTGTTATTAATGCCGATGAATATTTGTTGAAAGGAATCCCTTTATCACACGGTTTTGATTGGCATAAAACTGATCCTATAGGTGGCGATGAAGAGCGATTTGACTTGTATTTTGATGGTAGCGGAATTGGAAAAGTAGGTGTGGGTACAAATTTCCCAGTTGAAAAACTTGATGTAGTCGGTGGAATGGTTGTTGAAGAGCGACATCTACCTGGAGATCCTGTTCAAAATGGAACTATTCAATTTGAAAATGGGAAATTTTCAGGAAATGTTGGAGGTCAGTGGTACGAGTTTCCTGGATTACAAGGAATGGGTCGTATTGCTGGATTACCCTATTTTGTGACTTCTAATGTGTTGGGGAGTAGTTCTCGACTTTACTTTAATAATGGACCGCCTCAAATGGCAGTGGGTAGTACAGCAACGGATTCTCAGTTTCAAGTCAAGCAAATTACGCCTGGCTTAGACTATTTATTACTATCCTCACCAAATTTTGCGGTTATGAGAATAGACCCTTCAGGAAATATGTTTGTGGGTACAGGAAACATTTCGGATGAAGCTAAATTGAATGTTGATGGAACTGTTTCTGCTAAGTTAATTTTGAAGAATGGTGTTGACTTGAGAAAAGCCGACAAAAAAGGGGACTTGTTCTCACTATCTCCTGATAATAACAGTATTTATTATGAATCGGGATTTGTTGCTTTTGGATCGAATAAAACAGAAGAGAGAGAAGATGGAAGTACTAGAGATATAGTTCTTGGAAGTAACTTAGAAATTGGATCAGGTCCTAAAGTAACAGATATTGATATTCCAACAAGGGACCCTGTAATATCGTTTTCTTTGGAAAACGACGGTGACGAAATTGTTTATGGAATGGGTATTGATGCAGACGATAAAGAAACCTTTAGAGTAGAAAAATTATTAATTGATGGTGTGTACAATAAGATTGGAGATAGTAGGCCTCTGTTTGTGATTAGAGACGGTAATTTTGGTATGGGCTTATCAAATCCTTTAGCCAACCTTCATGTCTCAGGTAACTTAGGGATGATGGTAAGTGGAACTAACACAGGGAAAACGATAATTCCGGTGACAGATAATGCCTCTATGATGTTATTTGATCCTGGTAAAACGTCTCTTAGGTCTGGATATTATGCTAAAACACCGTCTGAAGATATTGGAGAGTATTCAGTAAGTTTAGGAAAAGATAATTCCCCAAGAGGGATTTTTTCAGTTGCGATAGGTGCAAATAATGAAGTGCCTGGTGCATATGCTAGTAGTTTAGGTGGAAGTAACAATAAGGCTATTGGATACTTTTCTTTGGCGATGGGAGCTTCTGCTGTAGCAAAACATGATGGTACATTTGTTTGGAATGGATATCCTTTTTTTGGTGAGCCTGAAGAGCTTGAGTCTACTGTTCATAACCAATTTTTAATTAATACGTCTTCAGGGGTCGGAATTAATACGGTCTTAACAAACACTTCGGCTATGACTATTCAAAGTACACGAATAAGTCCTACTCATTTTCTTAAATATGCCAATATTTTGGCTTTTGATACTTTCTCAGAATTACAAGAAGTGGATCCTAGAGGGAAGTCGTATCTTAATGCTAATGGTGAATTTCAAGATTATATGGAGTCGTTTGAACCTACCAATAGATTTTTTGAATTTCCAGTAATGGTTGTAGTACCCACAAGTCCTATTTACCAAAAATTAAAAACTATTTATGAAAGTAATCCAGATACCACCGTTCAAGATAATGACTTTGTAGATATTATTAGTACAGACATGATTCAGTACCACAATACGAGTAGATCAATTTGGAAAAATACTCAGCAAGCCGAAGCGTCTCGTGAAATTTGGAAAGCATTAGAGTCAGATAAATACATTTTTTCTGATGGTTCTAAGCGTTCTTGGGACTTTGACAGAAATCCGGTTACTGAGACTAAATACCTTTATAATCCAGCAACTGGGGATGGATGGGCGAACCCTTCAGTAGGATTGAAAGATATAAATGAAAAGATTAAAAATAGATATGATCTCGATGAAAAAGTTGTTTCAGGTTCATTTCAAACAGAAATTGATACTCGTATTTATAGTAATACAGCTTGGACAGATTGGATTGATAATGACCTAGTTCCAATTATGTCTAAACGAATAAAAGAGTCGTTGGTTTCAGAAGGTTATCTGAAAGAAGATGGGAATTTTCAATCCTTTAGACCCATCGAAATTGACTTCTTTTATGTTCCTTTCGTGGATACCCAAGACGTAAAAGCCATCTTAACGGATGTTTATACTAGTTATACTTTAAAAACAAAAGGACTTGGTGATCGAACGGGGGTCGTAGCTAAAAACCCAAAGAATATAGGTGTAGGATTTGATGATCCTAGAGAGGCTCTTCTTGCTGTAAGTGGAAATGTCGCTATTGGTAAAAAGGTTGATGGAAGTCTTGATGATACGTTTATTACTATTACTAACTATGCAACAACTTCAAATATTAATAGTAGAAAGTTTAGCTGGGCCGTATTAAATGCTAAATTTGTAGGATCGCCCTATGAGCGTTTGAATAAACCTCATTTACTGGTAAGTGCAGACGGAAAAATGGGCGTTGGAACGGCAGCTGATGCATCAACAAGAGACATTCGTTTAAAAGTAGCTTCAACAGTTAAGGCCGGAGCTTTTAGATTCCAAACGGGTGAAACTCTTAGTCCTAAACCTCCGGTTTTAGTTTGGCAATGGAAAGACTCAACTCCCAATATCTACTTTATTACAGGAAATGTGGGGATTGGAACAACCTCTCCAAATAGTCTTTTAGAGTTGTCTAGTCAGGGATTAATAGACCCTGCAATAACGTTTGACTTAGATGGTACCGACTATTTTACATATGGTGTTGACCAGAACAAACCAGGTATTTTTAAATTTCAAAGTGGGGGCGTTCTTAATAATAATGATGCTATTTTTACGATTGTTGATAGAAAGTTAGGCTTTGGAACAGGCGCACCTTCTCAAGATTTTCATGTTCATAATAAAGAAGTAATTGCTGACAGACTTTCAATTTCTACTGACAACATTGTGGGCTATGATTTGGCTCTAAATTCTGCAATTACTATGCCTGGTAAAAAAGCTAATGGTAGGCCTAAAGGGTTTTTCTTAAATGGTATGGCTATGACTAGTGCAGGCGTTCCTTGGATACCTACGCTTAATACGATTGGTGAAGATGTTATTTACAGAGAAATTGGTATAGATATTGGCATTGGAACAGCTACTCCAAGCACACACTTAGAAGTGTCTGGATCGATGACTGTAAGTGGCGCTATGTATGTATCTGAATTGTTTCGTGCTAAAGGTGATTTAACACTTAGAAAGTTACTATTTACAGGAGCTAATCCTAATAACTATGTGTTTTTTGTTAGTTCAGATAACTTAATAATGGAATCTGAACTTACAGGTCTACAATTTGAAGTATCCAAAGTCTTAGCCGCCGGGACAGACGGCTCCGGGAAAATTGTTCTTATTGATGAAAACGATGTTAATAAGTTAAGAGACGGGAATCTAGATTGGTTTGAAAGCCGAGACAAAGACTTTCCCACTGGACTTACCTCAATACAAAGACGAAAATATCCTGCTTTTGATTATGATGATGATACCAATGAATGGGTATTTCAAAGCGACTACGACGTCTATAACCCAGGTCTAGTTGTAATCTCTGGAAATGTTAGATTAGCCAAAGAAAAACCTGATACAGTTTCTGATATTTTGGATGTTGTTTCTTTTGGTCACAAAGACCTCACAAATTTATTTCAAGTTGATGCAACAATGGGATATCCGGGCGTTTTTTATGAAGATACAACCTCACATAATGCGGTTGATTTTAAATTTACATTTAACGAAGACTGGGTTACCCGTGGTGATGTCGTTGATGTTTATGGGGTAGTGGTATCTCTAAATTCTAAAAATGGGGCACAACTTACAGGTACAGGTGGAAAGTCTATCGCCTATGGACTAGTAAGTGATGTGACTAATGTTGACTTGCAACTGTCAGGACAAACGACTAAAGGATTTAAATCTAGTGCCATATTTATAGGAGATGTAGGTATTGGAAGAAGTCCTAATAGACCGTCTACTAATATTAGAGTCTAAAAATCCTGCACTAATTGTATATGATGATCTTGCAAAAACATTTAAACTCACGGTCATCGGAAGAGCCGTTACTAAATATGAAAAGTCTTGAGTAGCCGTTTTAAAGGTAACAACATAACCCACTTCTACCTGTGCGTTTACGATTACAGACTGGTCTAATAATTCAATTTTATGAGTATATAAATCCTGAGTAGGTATATTTAAGGTAGCTAATATTTCTGTCATCCCTAAATATAATGTTTCGTCTGTTTCAATCATATTAAGAGAAAGTTCAGAACTATCCTGAATAAAATTGTCTAATACTGTAAAGTCACCTACAAATTTACTGACACCTTCTACATTAAAAGTTGCGGAATAATCAACGTGGTCTGATCCTTTGCCTGAGTCTCCTGAAATAACAACTTTTGCAGGTTTTGCAGGTTTTGTAAGTGAGTTTGACGTAGAAAAGATGGCAACATCAGCGGTAATTAAACGATTAATGCTTAATGATGTTTGAGTTGCCGCTTTAGATAAAAAGTTAAATTTGTCTGTTTGGTCCGTGAAAATAAATTTATTTGGAATAATCAAAACTTCATTTAGAACAGTAAGGTCAGGCGAGTTACTAAATGATTTATTAGGATTGTTATGTCCAGTAGTTTCAAGTACCAGCCTATTTAAAGTGGCATGGTTGATAGTGAAACTTGAGTACTCTGTAGAGTCTTTTTTATAAGACTGTACAGATACGCTATATCCACCACCATATTTTAAGTTTAGAAATACTTGAAGTTCGGAAATGGAATCATCATTTCCAGCATGATCAACAATATTATCTGCATTAGGCGTTACGTTTTCTGAAGAACCTGTTCCAGGTACAGTAAAAGAGACGGGTAAACCAGTCGACAACTCAACAACAACAGAAGTACCATTAGTAATAGTTACGATGTCATTTTGCTCAAATACGTAATTAGAATCGGCTACTAAATCATACGTCTTACCATCGCCAGTATGAATAAAGTCTCCTCCAGAAAGAGTTCCAACAATATCTAATTCTTTTCCAGTAGCAGGAGTAGTACCTATTCCTACACCATGTTCGCCATTAAATAGTGCCGCATATCGGGTTCCATTAGAAGCATTAGCCGTTGAAACATCTACATAAACACCTATCCAGTCTTTGCTGGGTGCTCCGTTTCTACTTAAATTGCTCATGTCCACTTTAAGACCCGTTAACTTTTTATTATCTCCAATAATATCGTTATTAACATCAGCAACACCCATATCTATGACTAAGCCATTAACATTTTGTCCAAAGTTTTTTGTAACCAGAAGTTCCATACCCTGTTGAACATAATTAGCCAATCCAGACTCATTAAAATTTTTCTTAACATGTAATTGTGCTTCTGGAGTGTCTGTTCCAAACCCTACAAGTTCACTTCCTTTAGCCACTTTAAGTAAGGTATATGAGCCACTAACAATATTAATTTCATCTAATGCCAATCCTGAGAAAGAGGCCGACTTAGCCGCTATTTGCCCACCTACTGTCAAAAGCGCATTAGTAGGTGGCGTGCCTATTCCAATAGCATCTTTTTTAACTAGTAAATATTGGCCACTTTCTTTTTCTGATAGGTCGAATAAATTTTCATTCCCATTTTCTACGCCAGCAATATGGACTCTTGAATTTGCAGTTAGAGTTCCTAGTCCAACAAAACCATTAGCTGCTACTGAAAGTGCATTCACAGTAACGCCACTTAGTTTGCGATCAATTTGCAATGCAAAGTTTTGTTCGATGTCATTAGGAGTTGATACTTGGGCCGTCCATGTTCCTCCAAAGTACAATAAGTCATCAGCCAGAGACGTCGCGGTAGTATTTGGACCTACAAAATAACTATTTGGGTAAGACCCATCAATACTTGTTAAATTAATATATCTGCCATTTGGAATAAACATATTTGTAGTAGACGTCCCACCATTGTCAGATAAACTTAGTCTATGTCCTGGGAATAATATTGTGTCTCCACTCTGTAGAGTATAGTTATGATTTGTAATTCCGTGATTTCTAACGAATAAATTAGCTGATGCGCGACCAATATTGCCAGACGATATAATTTCTACAGCGCCGCCATTAAATATGGCTGCATATTTGTGTCCCACTTGAGGATTTCCCTGCCCATCGACTGTTTCAGCTTCTAGTAAGCTTAAGTCTACGTTTAAACCAACATACTGGTCATTAGCAATTTGATCACCACTAGGTTCAGCTCTAATTTTCATTCCAGAATAAACATTTGTGCTTGGAGACACTCTTTTGTCAAAGGTCATTAGGACACGTTCAGCAGAAAAGTTAGTCAGCACTTCATCTGCTGAAATATCATTTTGGATTGTAATAAAGTCGGCTTCTGGTTTGTCAGTACTGTCTGTTTCAAATCGAAGTAAATTTCTTGTTGTGTATTCTGGATAAAGAGTGTCTGCTGCAAAATAAATTCCAGCCTCGTCCGATAGTTTTAAGTTGGCATCATAAAAAGGAACTTTACCAGACGTTTTTAGAATATCTGTTAAGTTTGCAGTTGTGTAAATAGCACCATTGTAATAACTAAAATGTAAGTTTTTATCATAGGCATGTAGCATCGCATAGTCTGATGAGGCATATGCTGGATATGTAATGTTATCTGTAACTCTTGCCGCAGTAAATAACGATAAATCATTAGTACCAACACCAGGTAACCCCGTATTAATAGCTCCAAATGTAGCTCCAAGAGCATAAGAAGACACATAATCAGTTGTAGAAAAAATATCATTTAAATCAATATTACGACCAGATGGAATATATATGGTCTTTCTGCCATGAGCGGTTGAGTCAATTATAAGTTCATCACCAGGGTCAGCATTAAAAGAGCCATATTCAGCAGGCGCAATGTCTTCACGTTTTATATCTAATAGAGCACGTCTAGATTCTAAATATTCTTTAACATTTACAGTACTGGTAATGCGATGTGACCCAATAACAAACCCATCAGGGTTTGCAATGACATTAGTAGACACTAAATTAGTATCATCAACTGTTACAAAACCGATAAACTTTGCAGTACCGTACACATTCAGGCTAGACGTAAACTGAGCATCGTCAGATGATAAATCAGAGTCACCCACAAGTACAACTTTTGAAGCTGATCCATCAGCTGTAACAAAGTTACCTGTACTCGCTGACATATATCTCGTTATTTTTAAGCTATTTTGTTGAGACGCTTGATCAAGAAAGTTAAATTCATCACTCGAATCTGAAAATGTTAATTTACCTGTAATAATTACTGAGTTTGAATTTGTTAGAGCAAGTGATGGTGTGTTCCCAATATCAGATCCCGTTTCTGATTGACTTTTTACAATGAGTCTATTAAGTCTAGCTGTTGTTAATACAAGACTAGAGTATTCACTGGAGTCGGTATCATAAGCGTCTACTTCAACCGAAAAACCACTTCCCCCACCCAATGGGTATAAGGACAATAAATAAGTTTCTAAATCTAATATGCTCTCATTTTTAGTAACAGCCACACTTGTAGGTGTTACTCCAAATACTGAAAGGTCTCTATTTTTTGAAACGAAACTTCCCATATCAACTTGAACAGTTACCGATCCACTCGTAATTTTAACAATATCATTTGCCGTAATAACATACCCATCTAGAGAGGTAAGGTCATAGCGTATTCCGTCACCATTATGGATAAAGTTATTTGCTTTAATATCACCACTTACATGAAGTTCTTTACCAACTTGCGGAGTAGACTTCCCTAATCCAATACCATTCCCACCCATAAAGGTAGCGGCATATCTAGTACCATTTATATTTCCAGTGCTTACATCTACATGAAAGCCAATCCATTTCTCATCCGTGGGTCCATTCCTTTTAAGCGCACTCATATCAACTTTCATACCAGTAACTACATTACTTTCTACAGCAACTACATTACTTTCTCCAGCAACGTCGTCATAAATACTAGCTGATCCCATATCAACAACCATTCCGTTTAACCCTTGCCCCATATTATCTGTAGAAAGCAATATATCCATGTCTTGTTGAACATATGAAGATAAACCTGCTGTATTTAATTTTTTAAGAATATGAAGTTGAGCACTAGGTTCAGCGACACCAAAACCAACTAATTCGCTTCCTTTATTAACCTTTAAAAGAGTCTCTGATCCGTTAACAATATTTATTTGATCTAAAACTAATCCACCAAAAATGGCTTGGTTAGCACTAACGGTTCCATTAACCTCTAAGTCAGTAGCACCTTTAGCGCCAATACCTACGCCTGTTTTAGAAATTCTTACTAACTCTCCGGCTACAGTTTCACCTGCAGTAAATAAAATATCACTGCCGTCTTCTGTTCCATCAATACTCAATTGCCCTTTGGGTTGCCTAGTTCCAAAACCGACAAACCCATTTTGTGTTACTGCCAAGGCATTATAAGTAATTACATTTGGTTTAACTTGAACTAAAAATGCTAAATTTCTGGTCACTTCATTAGAGACATGTAAACTAGCTTGAGGACGAAATAATACATCGTCATTTGTTACATCAACACCAACATACCCACCATTAAATAGAGCTGCATATTTTTTACCATGTGACTCAAACTGGATCTCGCCTTCACTTTCAATAACGTGGTCGACTTCTAATTCAGTCAAATCAACTTCAATACCAAGAATTCTGTCTTGAGCATGAAGTGATGTGGCTTCAGACTGAACATCCATTCCTGAAAACAAGGCGGTGCTTTCATTAACTGAAAAACGATCTGGAATTTTTGTTCTAATAGTTGCTTCTGTATATTCAGTTTCAACTGACTGAGAAATATTAGAAATAATTTCTGCAGATCCAGAGACTTCCAAGACATCTTGAACACTTCCAGTCACCCATTTCAAAGAACTTTCAGTGAGTTGATAGTCAGATCCATAAAAAGGAACTTGATTCTCAGAAATATTAAATGTACTGGCATAATTAGTGGTAATAACACTACCGTCACCTAACTGAACAGACACTGCTAACTTATTGTCAGGTGCTGAAAAGAAGCCGATAGTATTGTTTATTGTGCTGAACTCAGTTTGACTTTTCATGTAAACAGCGTCGTCTATTCCTAAATAATAAATATTTGCAGTATTGGGTAAATCAAACCCACTCGACACTCTCATTCCAGGAAATCCTTTTATAGCGCCATTCAAAATAAAATTATTGTTAGCTATAAAAGATCCTGTAAATCGAGAATTTGTTGAAACATCTAAGGCCACTTCAGGAAACTGATTTGAAATACCAACATTACCTGTACTAGTAATTCTTAAGGCTTCTTTTGAAGACGCTATGGCAAGATCACTTCCTTCCGCTCCAGTAAAAGGCTTAAAGGCTAAAATAGCCGCCCCTTCCATTTTTTGTGATTCGGCATCTACTACAAATAAAACTGACGCAGGAATATTAGAATTATTACTACTCACTTGATAACGAATCCCAGACCACGTTTTATTATCGGCGGCATCAAATACAGTGGCCGCATTGCCTCTAGACTCGTTCCCGATATTAACATCATTAAAATTTGCTTTAGACCCAATATTTAAACGGCCTTCAGCGGTTGTATTTAGGTAATTATGGTCTATAAATCCAGCTGAAATACTTGTAGACACAATGACGTTGTCTGCAGAAACCGGCAAGGCACTATTTAATGCACCATTGTATACATCGTCACCGACAACTAATTGTGTATTTATTGTTCCTGTAGACGCACTTAAAAGATCTCTAACAATTAAAGAGCGGATAGCCATATTTTCACTGACGTTCATAGTACTTACAGTTGTAAGACCTTGTACCGCAAGAAAAATATCTAAGTCCAAATTCAAGTCCTCTTTTAAGAGGTCTATGCTATCAACTGTAATAGTGCCAACACTAGTTAAATTATTCATAGTCACGATACTGCCACCTATAATTATATCTTCAGACACAAATAAGTTGTCTACAGTAAGAATAGGAATTTTTTCTAATAATGAAACCGCAGTAGAGTTTGCAGCTCTCAAGGTTCCATTTATGTCTAATTCAAAAGAAGTACTTGGGGTTCTTGTTCCAATCCCTACATATCCGTTTCTAAAAATAGCGGCATTAGGAGTGGGCACAATATTGAGTTTTCCAGGTAACCGTACGTCCAACCCTATTATATTGGCAGTAGAACCCGATCTTGAAGAATTCAGTTCTTTAAAGTCAACGACTATCCCTTTATGAGTAGTTGAAGCGGCTACTTTATTTGAATTTAAATTTTTAATATTTATATCTAAGGCTGTTAAATTTTCTGTAACATCATTATTTAAAGTTTGGACAATAGTATGATAATTAAAAGACGTTCCAATACTTTCGGAGAACTCTCTATCAACAACCTTACTAACCTCTAACTGTATACTGCCTTGACTTGGTGCATTCACACCAACCCCTACAAATCCGTCAGAATTTACAAAAACGTGATTATTATCAAAAGACAAATTACCCGAAAATACTCCCCTAGAAACAGTTACCGATGTGGCCTTAATATTTCCGATGACCTCTAATAAAGTAGACGGGTCAGAGGTCCCCATTCCAGTTTTTCCTTCTTCGGTAACAACTAGTGCTGATCCTGCCACATTTAATGTCGCTAATACTAAGCTGT
>JACKZZ010022543.1_pt1 | contig 19306 bp, 25 predicted proteins | sample 8027871 | NCBI WGS metagenome assembly JACKZZ01 (sample SAMN15724774, study PRJNA655200) | protist metagenome | isolation source: fluorescence activated cell sorting (FACS) single amplified genomes of... | place: USA: West Boothbay Harbor, Gulf of Maine | collected 2000-07-19
AGGATGAAGCAGTACACATCTGGATGCACAGCCATAGAACTTGGTTTGATGACATCTACCCAGTAGCTATAGGCAGAAGTGTAGGTAAGATTGCAACAGATATGCTATTCGGCAAGAAGCCTAACAACAGCAAACTGATTGCTAACCTGTTTATTGCTATGGCAGAAGATTGCCCTGATGACTACGGTAAAGACGAGCAGTGGTGGTCAGAGGCACTAGGCATACACTTAAACGAGATAGTTAATCTAGGCAACTTTGCTGACGACCTTAGAGATCGTATCTACCTATATCTAGAGCCAGCCATTGAGGACTACTTATGGGATAGAGCAGCTAACCTAGTAGCAACAGAGCAACGCGATAGGGGGGTGTATGAGTAACGAAAAAGAATGGGCAAGACTCAGAGATAGCTATCCACCGCTAGAGAATGAGTTTGACAAAGAAGAACGCACAGCCTTTGATCGATGGGTTGAGGGTATGGGATATGATGGTATTATACAAATAACAGGAGATAATAATGACAAAGACAAAAAGAGCAGTTAAAGAGGTAAACAAAATGGCAGATAATGAACTACTAAAACAAGCAATAAAAAGCATTAAATTAGATGCGATCAAGTGGTTGAATGTAGAGGTATACGGATACAAGAGAAAGAACATCTTATTAGTTGCTGCTGGTTTTATTCTAGCAATAGCTTTAACCCAATAGTGTGTTGGAACCCCTAAGTAGCAAGGCATCCTCTACGCCTGATTAGCCAGCTTGGTACACTGGTGCTACGAAACGTACCATTACATAACTGCATAACCAATATAATTAAATAGCAGTAGTACCTACCTGTAACACTCTCTATAATCTCGCCTTAACCACTGAGGCAACCCATGAAAACCATTCTTATATTCGCAATCATTGCGCTTGCGCTAATCGCCTATGACGATCTACAAGGCAGAACCAGACCCACAGACACCCATGAAGAAACTAATTGATTGACCTTTAAACATACTATATAGTCATAAGTCATAGAAACTAATGCCACAGGCAAGGTGTAACTATGATAAGTTTAGGACTAAGTATGCGGGTTGCTGAGTGCGAGGAGAACGGATGGTTCGATCTGTTGTCTAAGCTAGATGAGATTACGCAAAGCCTAATAGATAATCCAAGCGCAGGTCATCAGATTAAGACTGCTTTGATCTACTGGAAAGATGCAGTGGATAGCAGACATAACAACCTGCCGCCAGAAGAAAATGAAATAATCATTAAGAACCCTATTATGGATGTCAGACAGGCATTCGGAGCAGATATGTAAATGGGCAGACCCAAATGGATACCTGATGCAGATATATGCGCTAGAGCCTCTGAGATGGCTTCTAGGGGATTAACTGTAGCTCAGATAGCTGATTGCTTAGGGGTGTCTGAATCGACCCTGTACAACAAGCAGGAAGAGTATTTAGAGTTTATGGAGTCTATAAAAAGGGGAAGAAGTAAAGGAATGGAAGAGATCACTAATGCTTTGTTTGAGAAAGCTAAAGCAGGTGATAACACATCTATGATCTTTTACCTAAAGACTAGAGACCGAGAGAACTGGGGCGAGCAGTACATAGAACCAGTTAAAGAGATACCACCTATTAATATAACTGTTCACCCTGATGCAATTAACAAAGCCGCAGAGTGAGATATTTTGCTCACCCTCTAGGTTCAGAGCGGTAGTAGCAGGTAGGCGATTCGGTAAGACGTTTCTCTCAACAGGAGAGATACTAAGAGCCGCTATTGGGGGTGCTAATAGAAACTGTTGGTATGTTGCTCCCACCTATGGAGCAGCCAAAGAGATTGCTTGGGATATGCTTATTCACACCATACCTGAAGAGTATATAGCTAAGACCAATGAAACATCTTTAACCATCAGGTTAATTAACGGCTCAGTAATCAGCCTTAAAGGGGCAGAGAAACCTAACAACTTACGCGGACGCGCATTGGACTTTGTTGTCCTTGACGAGTTTGCAGACATGAGGCCAGAGGCTTGGAATGAAGTTCTAAGACCTTCTCTATCAGATAGGCAAGGTCATGCACTGTTTATTGGTACACCTAAAGGCAGAAACCATTTCTACGACCTCTGGGCAACAGGCTTAGATGGCGCAGAAGGATGGGATAGCTTTCAGTACACCACACTGCAAGGCGGTAACGTACCAGAGAAAGAGATAGAGCAAGCTAGAAGTGACTTAGATGAGCGCACATTCAATCAAGAATATTGTGCAGAATTTGTTACTTACAGCGGTTTGATATATTATGCCTTTAGTAGAGAACTATCTGTTATCAATGTAGACGATAATGATGGTACACTACACATTGGTATGGATTTCAACTTAGACCCAATGAGTGCTGTTATCTGTTTGAGACATGGGCAGGATTTGTTTGCTATAGATGAAATCGTTATGTATGGATCAAATACAGATGAGATGGTTGCTGAGATAAAGGATCGTTATCCTAATCGGCACTGCATTATCTACCCTGATCCAGCATCAAGACAGCGCAAAACTAGTGCTGGTGGTCGGACTGATTTGTCGATCTTACAAAACGCAGGATTTAGCGTTAAGGTGAAGAAGGCTCACCCATTGGTCAGGGATAGAATCAATGCGGTTAATAGTCGTTTACTGTCAGGTGATGGTGAACGGCATTTGTTTGTTAGCCCTAAGTGCAAGCAAACCATTAAGAGTTTAGAGAGACAGACTTACAAAGAGGGTACGAGTATTCCTAACAAGGATGGCACTGATCATATGAATGATGCGTTAGGCTATCTGGTAGAGTATTTGTTCCCAATCAGAACTGAATATAACACTCCGCAACCTACTAGGTGGACTTGATGGAAAACAGCGTAATTGAAAACACACACCCTGTCTATGAGGACTACAAGTTTAGATGGTCTTTTTATCTTAGAAGCTACATGGGTGGAGAAGATTATAAAGAGGGTGGCTACCTAACAAGCTACATATCAGAGGACAAGGACGAATACGCAAGGCGTTTAGACCTTACCCCAATGGACAATCACTGTAAGAACATTGTTCACATCTACTCTAGTTTCCTATGGCGCGTACCGCCAACCAGAGCGTTTAACAGCCTATCTAACAATGCAGCACTAGAACCCTTTATGAAAGATGCTGACCTAGATGGTCGATCTTTTGATGCGTTTATGCGACAAGCGCAGGTATGGTCTAGTGTATATGGTCATGTTTGGTTGATGATTGATAAGCCTCAATCTAACGCTTCTACAAGAGCAGAAGAACTAGATCAAGAGATTCGCCCTTACGTTACTCTAATCACGCCAGAGAACGTGTTTGATTGGAAGTATGAGCGCACTGCTAGTGGTAGGCATAAGCTAGTATACCTAAAGGTTAGAGAGTCAGTAGACCGCATAAGCAACACAGAGACAGAGGTTTACTACAGAGTATGGCGTGAAGATACCATTGAGACTTGGCGAGCCACTAACAACGAAGAACAGCACCTAGAGACTATCGACAATACACTAGGCAAGATACCTGCTGTTTTTCTACCTGCCAACAGATCACCATTACGCGGTATTGGTACAAGTGATATTGCTGATGTGTCGTATATGCAGAGAGCAATCTATCAAGAGTTGTCAGAAGTTGAGCAGTTGATTCGTATCAGTAACCACCCAACACTGGTTAAGACTTACGAGACTGACGCTAGTGCCGGTGCAGGTGCAGTTATTAATCTACCTGATGATATGGATGGAGCGTTAAAGCCTTATCAAATGCAACCGTCTGGGGCTAACCTAGACGCTGTTATGAAGTCTATCAATGACAAGGTAGAGTCTATTAACCGTATGGCACACATGGGCGCAGTACGCGGCACACAAGCAATGACACAGTCTGGCGTAGCTATGCAGACAGAGTTCCAAATGCTTAATGCTAAACTGGCTGAGAAAGCAGACATATTAGAACTAGCAGAAGAGCAGATATTTGACCTGTTCTGTCAGTGGCAACAAGTAACCAATGACGTAGAAGTGTTCTACCCTGATGCGTTCGACCTTAGAGACTACGACAAAGAGTTAATATTCCTTCAGCAGATGCGAGCTACTGGCGTTAAGTCAGTTACCCTTGCACAAGAGATCGACAAAAAGATTGCTGATCTAGTGCTTGATGACGATATGCTAGCTAAGGCACATAACGAGATTGAGACTAGCACACAGACTGTTGGCGACTTCTCAGAGAAAACGCAGATTTACAGCTACCACATTGATGCTGGTGTTGTTACTCCTAACGAGGTTAGAGAGAAGATTGGTCTGGAAGATGTGGCTGGTGGTGACGTTCTTATCGAGCCGCGTGAAGATGGCGGTAGTACAGAGCAAGTCTAATGGCTTCAGATACCGATCATTTTGCGATCTTAGACCGATTAGCAGACAGGCATGAAGAGCGTTTAGCTTCTGCCTTAAACGTCTTAGAAGAGCGTGTAAGCGATCTAATGGCTACTGCACCGCTAAGGGATGGTCAGTTGTTTGATTTGGAGTGGGCGTTAAATGCTCGCACACAGCTAAGGCAAATGATTGATGAAGAATACTTAGGTACAGTTGATGGCATCATCAGAGAGTATGACGATGTTGCTGTTGGTGCAGCAGATATGCTCAGAGAGTATGGTGATATAGTCAACCTAGATCAGTCAGTTGTAAGCCAGTTACAGCAGTTGACGTTTCAGGGCTTTGAGGACATTGGAACAGAGTATCTTGATGTGATTGCTAAACAGGTTTACGAAAGCACTCTCACAGGCACTACGTTTGCCGCTAGTGTTGCCGCAGTCAAAGATGTAGTCGGTAAGGATATGTCTCGATATGCAAGCCAGCAGGTGCATGATGCTTTGACGCAGTTTGATCGCACAGTGAATACCAAGATAGCGTTAGACTCAGGAGCAGAGAAGTTTAAGTACAGAGGCTCTGATGACAGTAAGACTAGATCGTTTTGTCGTAAGCACGTTAATAAGACGTACACGATAGATGAGATCAATGAGATATGGCAAGGCGAGTGGTCAGGCAAGAGCAGTAGCAATGCTTTTGTGAGCGCAGGTGGCTATAACTGCCGCCATAGATTTAGACCAGTATTTGACTAAGAGGTAAAGACAATGCCACAAGGTAAAGGTACATACGGAAGCAAGGTCGGCAGACCTAAAAAGAAGAAACGCAAAACTAAGAAATAATGTGTTAAGCTATTAATTCACCAACTACTCCTAGTGAGGTTCGTAACATGAGCGATGAAATCATGGAAACCGTAGAAGCTGAAACTGAGACAGCAGCAGTAGAAACTCAGGCAAAGACATTTTCACAAGAAGAACTAGACCGAATCGTAGCTGATCGGATTGCTAGAGAACAGCGCAAGTTTGATAAGAAGCTAGGTGGCATCAACTTAGATGAAGCCAGAGAGTTACTTACTCAAAAGGAACAAGCTGAGATTGAGCAACAAAAACAGCGCGGAGAGTTTGATTCTATCTTAAAGCAAACTGTCGAAAAGAAAGATGCAGTAATCAACAGTTATAAAAGCAGGTTGCAAGAGACGTTGATTGATGGACAATTAACCAGTGCAGCTAGTCGTAATAACGCAGTTGATACAGCACAAGTAACAGCCTTGTTAAAAAGTAATACTCGACTAAATGAAGATGGGGCGGTCGAGATTGTGGATTCCAATGGAACTCCGCGTTACAATGATAAGGGTGATCTGTTATCCGTTGATGAGATGGTTACAGAATTTTTGACTGTTAATCCGCATTTTGTACGCGCCTCTGGTGGCGGTGCAGGAAGCATGGGTAATACAGGTGGCTCTACTCCGAAGCCTCAATCGGTGGATTGGATGGTCGACAATTGGAATAGCGGTGGCAAAGAAGCCTATGCTGCTATGAAGAGGAAAGGCTAAATTATTTTTCTTTCTATTTATTGAGGTTTTAAAAATGGCTATATCAGGTACTAATTCAACAACTTTAGACGATTTATTTGTAAACATTGTGGCGCAAGCCCGATTCACTGCTGAAGAGCAAAGCCTAATGTTAGGTCTTGTTACTCAGTACAACATTGCTGGACAAGCTGGCAAGACTGTACAGATTCCAAAATACCCTGCAATTACTGCGGCTGCTTTGGATGAAGGTACTGCTCCTGCTGATACTGATGTTTCTACTTCATCTGTAACTGTAACTGTTTCAGAAGTAGGTAACACTGTATTGCTAACTGATCTAGCAGCTATGGGTGCTGGCAACCCTGCTGATGAACTAGGAACAGTTCTAGGTAATGCTATCGCTACTAAGATTGATTCTGATCTTATCGCTTTGTTCTCTGGCTTCTCTGGTGCTTTAGGTGCTGCAGGTTCAGAGATCACTGTTGCTGATCTATTCAAGGCAGCGGCTACTTTGCGTTCAAACAAAGTAACTGGTTCTATGGCTGCTGTTGTGCATCCTTTCCAAGCGTATCAGTTGAAAGCTGGTCTTACTAACACCTTTGCTAACCCGAATGGTGGAGACCTACAGAACGAAGCTATGCGTAATGGCTATGTTGGTTCTATCGCTGGCATCGATGTATATGAGTCAGCTAATGTTTCTATCGATGGTTCTGATGATGCTGTTGCTGGTGTATTCGCTCCTGAAGCACTTGCTATTGCACTCAAGTCTGAGTTCAACCTAGAGACACAACGTAACGCTACACGCAGAGGCACTGAAATGGTTGCTACTGCTGTTTATGGTGTTGCTGAGTTAGACGACAGCTTTGGTGTTAAAATCACTGCTGACGCGGCTCTTTAAGACTGAATGCCCCTGCTTCGGTGGGGGCTATTCTTTTTCTGAGGTTAATATGGCGATTACATATAGAGGCGAAAGGTTCACTGGCTATAACAAGCCTAAAAGGACATCTGGTCACAAGACTAAGTCTCATGCCGTATTAGCTAAAGAAGGGGATAAGATTAAACTGATTAGATTCGGGCAGCAGGGGGCAGATAACAAGCCACCTAGAAAGAATGAATCAGCGGCAGACAAAGCAAAGCGAGCAGCGTTTAAAGCAAGACACGCTAAGAACATAGCCAAAGGCAAGATGTCTGGGGCTTACTGGGCAGATAAGGTGAAGTGGTAATGGCATTTAGTACAGACGCAGATTTGTTAAACTTAGTACCAGACATATTAGAACTTGGTATTGAATCATTTAACCGCGAACACGCAAAGGCGCAAGCTGACATAGAGCGAGAGTTGCGCGTTAAGTGGTGGGACAAGAAAGGTCTCTCAGGTGAATTGAATAACACCTATCTAACTGACACACAGTTCTCACGCTGTTCAGCGTATTTGGTACTATGGAAGTATGCACTACCCCAACTGACTAACTGGGTAGATGGCGATAGATTCCAAAGCATGATAGATTTTTACAAGTCTCGCTATGGCGAGGAGTTAGAGATGATTCTGCGCGATGGCGTAGAGTATGATGCCAACAACGATAGTGTTATTGTGCAAGAAGAGAAGAAATCAATACACTCAGGAAGATTGGCTAGATAATGCAGGTCAGCATAAAGACCAATGCTAGAAAGGTTGAGAAAGCCTTAAAGAAGAAAGGCAAGGATGTAGCCGCTAGTTTTAAAAAGGCTCTATCGATAACAGCCCAAGAGGGCGTAAACATTATCGAGAACCGCACAGCAGATGGTAAGGGCTACAAGGACGGAGCATTTAAGGCATATAACGAAAAGTATCAAGCCTTTAGAAGAAAGAAAGGCAGAGGGTTAAAGCCAGACTTGAACTTCTCTGGCAAGATGCTTGGTTCTATGACAACCAAAGCAAACAGAAGGGAAGCTAAGATATTTTTTACTAGAGCAACAGAGGCTAAGAAAGCCGCCATGAACAATAAGACTAGACCGTTCTTTGGCTTTAGTAAGAGTGAAGAAAAGAAATTAGGCAAAGTATTCTTTAGGTATATTAAATGAGCGTAAGAGAAAAGATAGCAGATGACATTGTAGATACGCTAAAAGCAATTACACAGCCTATTGCAATTAAATACGTTACACGCGAGCCGTTTGACTTTGAGAAGTTATCTAACGCTCAGTATCCAGCAGTGCTAGTTAGAAGTGCTGATGAGGATAGAGAAGATACTACTGTTGGCGGCTCTATGTCATCGCGTATGGCAACGATTAACTATCAGCTTGTATGTTATGTGAAAGGCAGTAAAATTGACACTGCTAGAAACAACATAATAGAAGCTATAGAAGAAGGTCTTGATGTAGATAGATTGCGAGATGGCAATGCGCTAGACACGCAGATCATATCTGTTGAGACTGACGAAGGTTCGATTGACCCCATTGGGGGGGTAATCATAACACTCCGCGTACTGTATAAATATACTCGCGGTACACTTTAACTTTATGAGGTAATTAAAATGGCAACAGCAACAGGTAATAGCGGAGTTGTAAAATTAGTAGCTGACGGTGGCACTTTAGCCGCAGTTGCAGAAGTACGCAGCTTTAGCATTGAAGAAACAGCAGACACTATCGAAAGCACTGTAATGGGTGCTGTTGATGGCGTTAGAAGCTATCTAGCAGGCAATAAAACAGGTACAGTATCTATTGAGTGTTATTGGGATGCTGATGAAGCTACACACCTAGATATTGATACAGCAAAAAAATTAGATTTTGAAATTTTACCAAATGGTGTTAATTCGGGTAAAAAGTATTCGGGTGAAGGTATTGTAACTAGTAAATCTATCAGCGTTACTTTTGATGGAATGGTTGAGGCTAGTTTTGCAATACAAACTACAGGCGCGATTGTAGAAGCAGACGCTTAATAAATCTGGGGAGATAAACTATGGGATTAGCTAAAGAGTTACGCACAAGAAGGAAAGTACAGACACGCGAAGTAGTAGTGCCTGAATGGGGTGATGAATCTGGCGACTTTAAGTTATATTGCAGACCTATAACCTGTAATGACCTTAACAGACTACAGAAGAAGCACCCTAACTTTCTGACTAATACAACCATCGCTGCTATGGTCGATCTGATTGTAATGAAAGCAGAAGATGCTGGTGGCGAGAGGTTGTTTACTGCGGCTGACGATAAGATTGAACTGATGGGTGAACATACTGATGTTATATCAGAGATTGCTAACCAGATGTTTAGTGATATTGAGTCAGAGGAAGATTTAGCAAAAAACTAAAAACCGATCACTTTCGCATGAACCTTATTGCGCTAGCTGATCGGCTACACATGACAATAGAAGATATTGAGCAGATAAGCCTCACTGAGTTTAATGAGTGGATGGCATACTTCTCGATACTAAAGGATTCCGATGGCTAACCAAAATGTAAACATTACAATTAAGGCTTTTGATAAAACATCAAGAGCGTTTGGAACTGCTACAAGAGGAATCAAAGCTATAGCAGGTGCGGCTTTTAACTTAAAGACTGCGCTTATAGGTACTGCTGGTGTAGCTGGTATGGGCTTGCTTGTTAAGAGTTCGCTAGATGCTACAGACTCACTTGGTAAGACTGCTAGAAAGATTGGCGTAACAACTGAAGCATTAGCCTCTATGCGATATGCCGCAGAGTTGACAGGTGTTGCAACAGCCACAATGGACATGGCTCTACAGCGTTTCACTAGACGAGCAGCAGAAGCCGCTATGGGTACTGGTGAAGCTAAAGGTGCTTTGAAAGAGTTGCGCCTTGATGCCGCACAGTTAATTAAAATGCCACTAGATAAGCAAATGCAAGAACTAGCTGGCGCGTTTGCAGAAGTTGAAACAGATGCAGATAGAGTTAGATTAGCAATGAAGCTGTTTGACTCTGAAGGTGTTGCTTTAGTTAATACTTTAGGGCTAGGAAAAGAAGCCCTTATTCAAATGGCGGCTGAGGCTGACAAGCTGGGCATTGCGTTATCTGCCGATGCTGTTCAAGGTGTAGAAGATGCTAATGATGCTTTCACAAGGCTTAGGGCTTTATTTAAAGGCGTTACTGATCAGACTGTAGCATCACTTGCCCCTGCACTAGAAAGCCTTGCAACGACTCTTAAAGAAAAGGTTTTAACAGCTATAGAAGCTACTGATGGCGGTGTCGAACAGTTTGCAAGAAACCTAGCTGTCAACATTTTAGAAGCTGTCAGATCAGCAGTAACAGGCATTGCCAATTTAGTTAATAGCATTGGTAACGCTGTTACAAAGATACAAAACATTATTGATGGCTTTAAGACTCAAAGCGCAGCGGCTGATGTAGCGTTTCTCAGAAGAGAATTTGAATTTTTTCAGACATCTTTAAAGACTCTAAACTCTGGCGGTGCTTTATCTTATTTTGACAGATTGAAGTTATTGTCGAAAGGGGTTGCTAACGATGCCAATGCAGTTGGTCAGGAAATGATGGCTACCTTGCAGAAACTTTTACAACAAACTGATAGCGTCGGCAAGGGAGAAGAAAAGGTTTGGCAAGATATATTAAACCTAACTGGATTTAATGCGACCATAGATGAAATGGTTGCAGGACTTGGTAAGGTCACAAAACTCCCAGAAACAACTGAATCGCCAGAAAAAGATACAAGAAATGCTTTGCAGAAAAACTTTGATGCTCTAAAAAAGCAAGGAGCAGATGAGGTTAAATTCACTGAGATGACCGCAGATGAAAAGGTCAAACACGTTTCAGGTGGCTTGCAGAAACAATTTGCTTTAGCAGGTAAAAACTCTAAGAAAATGTTTGCACTTTCAAAGGCAGCAGGTATTGCTGATGCTTTAGTTAGTACATATCAAGGTGCTGCTAAATCAATGGGAGCATATCCTTTCCCTATTAACGTAGCAATGGCGGCAGCATCGGTTGCAGCAGGTATGGCTCAAGTAAGTGCAATTAAATCACAGTCTTTTGATGGCGGTGGCTTTACTGGATCAGGATCAAGGTCAGGCGGTGTAGATGGCAAAGGTGGTTTCCATGCAATATTGCACCCACAAGAAACTGTTATTGATCACACGAAGCCTAATATACCAAGCATAGCATCTAAGCTGCCTAGCTTTGAAGGTGGCGGTTACACTGGTGGCGTAATGCCAAACAATAGTGTTACAAATAACATTGATAACAGCACAAATGCTAGCCGCAGTTTTAGTAGTAGTTTTGAAAAGATTAACAATGATAATCGTAGCACTCAAAATGTTCAAAATAATGAGCAACAGGTTATAGTAAATCAGACCATAAACGTAACTACAGGCGTTCAGGGGACAGTTAGAGCAGAGATTGCTAACCTTATGCCACAAATATCTGAAGCGGCTCAGAACGCAGTTTTAGAAGCTAGAATGCGCGGTGGATCATACAGCAAACAATTAATGGGTCGATAATATGCCAGTTACTTTTCCAAGAACATTCCCTACTGTTAATGGCAGTAACATCATCGAGAAGATGACTATTCGCCAAGTAAACGCAGTAGCAGTTCAACAATCACCTTATACCTACCAACAGCAGATACAGGACTTTGGTGGTCAGAGATGGGAAGCTGAAGTGACTATAAGACCATTAACCCATGCTGAAGCCTTAGCCTTTCAGGGCTTTCTAGCAAGCCTACAAGGGCAAAAGAATACCTTTAAGCTAGGCAATCCAATAGCAACTAGTAATAACCTAGATAATGACGTTCGCGTTAATGGCGCACAAACAACAGGTGATTCTACATTAGCTATCACGATTAACTCTTTGCACAGCGTTAGTGCTGGTCAGTTTTTCTCTATATCTGATAGACTGTATATGTTTCTAGAAGATGCCTCATCAGGCAATACTACGCTAGATATAACACCGCCTTTAAGGCAGGATGCTGCTAACTCTACTAATTGCGTTACTAATCTACCGCAAGGCACATGGCGTTTAGCATCTAACAAGATAGATTGGGATATAAGCAAAGCGGGTTTATACAGCTTTACCTTTGCTTGTGTAGAGGCACTTTAGATGGCTAGAAGCATAACCACAGATTTATCAAATAAGTTTTCAGCAGATACGCTAAGACCTTATTACGCTTGTAAGGTAACATTCCCAAACACACAGGGTAGCGGTGATGTCGTTCATAAGATGTGGACAGGTAATTATCCTTTAACTGTAGGTTCAGATACCTTTGAAGGCTTAGGTGAGTTTCTAAGCATTAGTGATGTATCAGAAACTTCGGATATGTCAGCATCAGGGTTGAGCATATCTATTGTAGCTAATCCTACATTCCTTACAGTATTAAGAGATAAGCAATATCAGGGCAAGTCTGTTGAGGCTTTTGTTGGTGCGCTTAATGATGATAATACTTCAGCAGGACAGTTTAAGTTCTTTGAGGGCTTTGCAGATCAGTTGTTATTCTCTATGCAGCCAGAAGCCTGTATTGTTACACTTAAAGCAGAAAACAAACTAATTAGACTATCTAAAAGCAGTAATAGGTATTACACGCACGAAGATCAAATCACAGAATACCCTCTTGATAAAGGGTTAGAGTTTGTTAATGTAATACAAGAGCAAGAGGTACTATGGGGGAGAACTTGATTACTTATGCAACTGAAAAGATGCAAGGCTTACAAGTAGAAATCACCCCACTAATGCAAGAGCAACATTTAGTAAGCACACCATATAACTTGAAAATGAATGTAAATTGGAAGGCGTATTTCAATTTATGCAAGGCTGATATGTTGAAGGTGTTTACTGCAAGAAAAGATGGTGAACTTGTAGGCTATCTTTTAGCGTTTGTTAATACGCATTTACACTATAAAGACCATCTTGTTGCCTGTTGTGATATGGTATATGTCAAACCAGAATACAGAAAAAGCGGCACTGGTTATTATTTAATACAATATGCTGAAGAACAATTAAGTAATATAGGTGTTTCAATTTTCGGTATTAATACTAGAGTTGATCGACCTTTTGATAAACTTATGAGTCGAATGCAGTATAATCTACAAGAGCGTTCATACTCAAAATATATAGGTAAGTAAATGGCATTTTTAGTACCATTAGCATCAGCAGTTGCTGGCGCAGCTTTTGCGGTAGGACTACCAATCAGCGCAGGGCTTGCTATGGCAGGTGCGGCTGCACTTGTTGGCTTTGGTGCAAAGGCAGCATACGATTATGTATTAGACAGCATGATGGAAGACATTGCTGTTGATACTATGGGTGGTCGTACTGTTACTAAGAAAGATTCTACAGCATCAAGAAAGCTAGTTTACGGAACTGTTAGAACTGGTGGCACTATTGTTTACCAAGCCAATAGCGGAGAAGATAATAAATATCTACATAACTTTATAGTTTTTTCCGAAGGTGAGGTTGACGAAATCAGTGAGATTTATTTTGATGACGTTAAAGCTATGGGGCTTGTTTCAGGCAATGTTAGATACTATAACAAATATAGTTCTAATGAAGATGGATCAGCTTCAAATACTGCAAATAAACTCAAAATAGTAGTTAGGTATGGTACGCTTGCTGACCAAGGCTATCATGCAGGTATTGATCCTGCTTCAGATATACCTTCTCAGTGGACAAGCGCACATGATTTAAGCAAGTTAGCTTACGCATATATACGACTAGAATATAGTGATGAAATATACACTAATGGCTTTCCTAAGATAACCGCTATCATTAAAGGCAAACATCAATACGATCCTAGACAAGATAGCACTGCAACAGATTATAGCGGCAGTGGAAGTCAGAGAATAGATAATCCTTCTACATGGGCATACACTAACAACTCTGCTGTCTGCCTTTTAAATTATATGCTTGATGATCGTATCGGTTTAGGTGAGAGCCTAGATGCCTTTGATGCCGCTTCTCTTAAAGCATCTATGGATGATTGCGATTTAGATATATCTTTGTCAGCAGGTGGAACTCAAAAGAAGTATACCTGCGATGGCATCATTGATTCTAAGAATAGCCACAAAGCTAATATTCAAAACATCCTTACCTCTATGAATGGACAGCTTTTATATAGCGGTGGTAAGTATCACGTTAAATCCTATCAGTATGAAACTCCACACTCGCAGGTTGTAACTGAGGATATGATTCTTGGCAACATAGACATAACAACAAAAGCGAGCCGCAGAAGTCTATATAACAGGGTTAAAGGTAAGTTTGTTGCAAAGGAAGAAAACTATGTGATGACTGAGTACCCTACTCAGATTTATTACACAGCAGGAACAACTACAAAGCAGTTTGAGATTGATGATGGCGAAACTCTATACCATGAATACAATCTGCCAATGACTACTGATAATGTGAGAGCGCAAAGGTTAGCGCGTCTTACTATGTTGCGATCCCGTATGCAGAGCAGTATTAAGTTTACTACTAACGCCAAAGGACTACTTTACACAGTAGGCGATAATATAAAGGTAACTAACAGCACTTTAGGAATCACTGAAAAGATTTATCAAATACAGCGACTAAATGTGCGACCTGATGCAGAGAAAGGTCTAACAGTAAGTATAGAGGCTAAGGAGAATGTAGAGGATTTCTACAACTGGAGTACCACTGATGAACTTACTTTTACATCTGGACTAACTGTAAGTCTGTTTGCAGGTGAGGTTACTGCGCCTACTAATCTTATATTAGAGCCTTATTTTAAGAATGGTAAGTCTATTATAAAGGCATCATGGACACCTAGTACATCGCAAGGCGATATTATCTATAAGGTATATTATAGAAGAAATGCAACTAGCTATAGACCAGTAGATCAGCCTTACACTTACGACAACTTCATTGAGATAGATATATTGCCTGTTTTTGCAGAAACAGAAATACAAGTTAGAGTTCAGGCTATGCGACAGTCAACTGGTGTTGTTAGCGACAGCATTGTTGGCTATGTGAAAGCGGCAAAGATTAATAATGACAATCCTAACAACATTATAAGAAGCACAATACAAAGCCCAACTGTTGCTGAAATAACTGCTTTGTGCGAAGAAGCTGGTATTGCTCTTGTTGGCGGTACTGAGATTACTTATCTTTATACAGTTAATGGAGAGGTTGTAGACTCAACAGATTTTGTATTTGAGAAGCAGGAACTTTCAGCTATTCCACAGAAGGTTAATAATGAAATTGTTGCTGAGTCATTTAGCAATGTTGTCACTAATAGTACATTTTCTACACCATCTGATTGGATTTTTGCCAATGAACTTGGTAGCTTTGAAATAACTGGTGGCAAATTAGTTTATGACGAAGTGCCAGGTATTGAAGTTGTTTATCAGCTTGTACAAAATCTAGAAGTAGGCAAGACATATACCGCCTCAGTTACCGTTAGTAATTCGAATTTAAGTTCTAGTCTTTTAGGAATTGTTTTTTATGATCCATTGAATAAGGATTCTTTAACTACTACTGATCCATTATTTAGTGCTAACGGAACACATACTACTGAATTTGTTGCGCCAAGTGATGAAGTATATCTCGGTATAAGTGATGCGGCTGCAACTGGCAGTGCTGATTTAGATAACCTTACACTTACAAGACAAGATGAAGTGGCTGAGCATTTTGTTACAGTTAGCCTACCTGCTTCTGTAACTACTGGTGTAACTTGGCAACATAGTGAATCAAATGCTACAGGTATAGATGATGCAGGTGTTACAACAACCTTTGATCATTTTGTTCCTTTCTATAATCCTAGTCATTTAGTGAACGGTAGAAAGTCTGTTGTAATAGGATTAACAAGACCTTCAAGTAGTGCTGGTTTCTCACAGCATACGGTAACAGTAAATGCTTTTTGGCGCGAAGATGTAACGCTTGGTGGTGTAACGCAAACATTAGATAAGTCTGCAACTATAGACGTAGTATTGTCGGTGAGGGTAGTATGAGTTGGGCAACTAAAACTAGAACTATATCTGGCAATCAGATAATAAACAGCACTGTTACTTTTGAGAACTTAGGTTGTGTTAAAGATGAAGATAACATGGCATCTAACAGTAATGTGCATCTACCTACACAGCAATCTGTTAAGGCTTATGTTGATGGTTTAGTTAATCGATCTTTAGATCAACACGCAATAATAACTACTGCTGAATATGACACATCAGCGATCAATCTAACTACTAGCACAAGCACAGTATGGACTGGCTTCGACACTGCTGCATATAATGAAAAAAGAATGCACACAGCTAGATTTGAATTAGATTTAGCTGCAGGAAGTTCTACTTATAGAAACGAAGCACAATTTTATATTTATGTAACTGTACCAAGTGGCGAAACTGCATACTCTCTTGGCATTGCTACTTATGAATCAGCACCAGCTCAATATGGCAGAATCATCAGCTTCTCTGGAAACATTACAGACCTGCTTTCCTTGAATGGATCAATAGGTCTTAATTTTGATTCATCAGGTTATTTTGGCGATAGATCGCTAGAGTATTATTATTATAGCAATTCAGATAATAAAACCTATGTCCGCTACAATAGTTATCCATCCCAATTAATTGGAGTTGGGGGGTCTGCTACTATATATTTTGATCCATTCCATTTTGCAACGACTGGCTCAAACTTGATTGCGGAGCAATACGCAGTAGAGATACCTTATACTAGTCAGGATAGTGTAGTAACTTTAAAGACTAAAATGGGTTGTGTTGAACAGGCATTTAATTATTCTTTAAGAGCAAGAGAAACGAATAGTGGCGATTCAATATCAATACATAAAGTAAGACATGAACTAACCACTCAGAAAGTTAGTGAGTTGCTATTCCCTGTTAATGTATCTGACACGCCTACTGCGACTGATGCTGGTATACTAACCAATCAGAATTATTGTGGCGGTAACTATTTCGCTGATAACTATGTTGGGGATAAACGAGAATTATGAAGATAGGTCGATTTGTTAGAAACAGTGAGGGTGCATTAGAAGAAGTTGTAGAATCTACATCCTATCCAAATTGGGCAGAAGCACAAGCGGCAGCAGATATTTTATTTGAGCAGAATGCTGATAATGAGAATGTTTTTGGCGTTTTTCTAGCTACAGAAACTTCACCCGATACTTATATAATTAGAAGCATAATAGATTAACAATATCAAATAATGCTACAATGTTTTAAAATGAGGATTGAAAATGTATCAGTTAGTTAAAAACGACACTGCACCGCAGATCAAAGCGACAATTACCAGAGAAGATACTGGGAATATTGTTGATATGTCTGGTGGCACTGTACGATTAAAGTTTAGAAAAAAAGGTAGTACAACTATTCTTTTTACTTTGACTGCTGATAGTGATGTCAATAATCTAAGTAATGGTATCGCTATATTTACTTTTGGTTCTGGCAATCTTGACCTTGCCGAAGGCTACTATGAAGGCGAGATAGAAGTTACCTATAGCAATTCCACAGTTGAAACAATATATGAGGTATTAGATTTCTACTTACGCGGTGATTTCTAGTGCTTAGAATTAAGTCAGTATTTGTTAGAAACGAAGCAGAGATTGCATTTCAGAAAGCAACAGCAACGACTGCATCGCTGAGTCTTAATGCTAATATAAAGCTAGGTAAGTTTCTTGGCGTTACTGCTATTACTGACACAAGCAGTTTAACTGATAGTGGTGTATTATTAAATCAAGGCTATTGTGATCATACATATTTAGCCGATGACTATGTGGGCGATAAGCGAATATTATGATTAATAAATTAAAAGTAAAAGGTGATCTTAATATTGTCGTTAAAGATAAAGACGGCAAGATTAAAGATACGCGCAAAGTAAACAACCTTGTAGTTGATGCAGGTCTTGATTTTATAACTTCAAGAATGACAGCCAATACAGCGACAGTAATGTCACACATGGCTATTGGTACAGGCACAGCTAATGCTGCTGCTGGTAACACATCTCTAGGATCACAAGCAGGATCAAGAGAAACGCTTGATGTAATAACGGTTACAGATAATGCAATTGCATACACAGCAGTATTTGAGGCTGGAGATCAGACTGGTAACATAACTGAAGCAGGTATTTTCAACGCTTCATCATCTGGTACTATGCTTTGCAGAACTACTTTTGGCGCAGTTACAAAAAACTCTGATGACACAATGACGATAGTCTGGACAATAACGGTGAGTGCATAACATGGCAACTATAATTACTAGAGCAGGTAAAGGTACACCATTAACTAATACTGAAGTTGATGACAACTTTACTAACTTAAATACTGACAAGGCAGAGTTATCTGGTGCTAACTTTACAGGCAACGTAGGTATAGGTACTAGTAGTCCTACTAGTAAACTACACGTTGCGGGTGACGGAGACATAGCTTCAAAAATAACAGTAGAAAGAACTGGCTCAACTACAGGTACAAATATTTTAGGTTATGATTACATAGGTACTTTTTCTAATACAGATTTAAGACTTTTCGCAAACTCAACTGAAGCTATGCGTATCGACTCCTCAGGTAATGTGGGTATAGGTACTACTAGTCCTGCAAATACTCTAACAGTAGGTAATTTAACAGCTTCTGCAAATGACCAAGACGGTACAGTAGGCATTAAATGTAATACTAACCACAGGGGTATTGTTTTACAAGAAAACTCTGGTGCAGAGCAGTGGGAGATTGGTATTGATGCGGCAGGTGGATTGCAGTTTTACGACAGTGGTTCAGCATCTCCTGCTGTAACTTTTGCAGATGAGACAGGCAACGTAGGTATAGGTACTACTAGTCCTGACTCAGCACTAGAAGTAGAAGGCAGTGTCAATGGCGTACATCAAATACACATACAAAATACTTTTGACGATGATGATGCCAATGCCCCTAACCCGTCAGCAAGGTTGTATTTATCTGCGGCAAGTAATAATGCCTATATTCAATGTAAAGGTGCGCCAACAGATTTAGGCACACAGCACGAGATAGACTTTGGTAGTACAGCGGCAGGTAGTTTTATAACTTTTTCTCCTTCCTCTACAGAACGTATGCGTATTGACTCATCAGGCAACGTATTGGTGGGTACTACTGATACTGACAGAGTAGCTGATACAGGAATCACATTAACCCCTTCTGGTTTTATTGACATTAGTCGGTCAGGAACAATTGCAGGACGTTTTGCAAGACAAGGGAGTAACGGTTCGGTTATTGACTTTCGCAGAGAAGGCACAGACATTGTAGGGTCTATATCCGTAACAACGTCAGCCACAGCCTACAACACTAGTTCCGATGAGCGCCTCAAGGAAAACATTGCAGACTCTGCTGATGCAGGTAGCAAGGTTGATGCTATACAGATTAGACAGTTTGATTGGAAGGCTGATGGCTCACATCAGGACTACGGTGTTATTGCACAGGAGTTAGCAACTGTTGCACCTGAAGCAGTACATCAACCAGAAGATTCAGAAGAGATGATGGGTGTTGACTACAGTAAGTTAGTACCTATGTTAATTAA
>JACKZZ010003170.1_pt1 | contig 19304 bp, 5 predicted proteins | sample 8027871 | NCBI WGS metagenome assembly JACKZZ01 (sample SAMN15724774, study PRJNA655200) | protist metagenome | isolation source: fluorescence activated cell sorting (FACS) single amplified genomes of... | place: USA: West Boothbay Harbor, Gulf of Maine | collected 2000-07-19
TGATCGCATATTATCTAATAGTGAAGCATATTTACGTATAGCTGAAAGACCAAATGAATATATTCATGCAGCAGATAAAACACCAAAATTTGGTTATGAAAAGGAAGTGAATTGTTCACTAGAATCAACTGCATGGGTTATAAGTATATATCAAAGTTGTATTGATGCAAAAGAAGATAATATTGTTTTAGCATCAAAATTAATTTATATTCATGATCCAGAAACACGCTCTAATTTAACTGTATCTATAAAAAATGATGATGATGCTATAGGTGATGATGGTGAAGGTGATTCTGCAAATGCAAATGCAGATCAAGGTGAAGATTTAGGATTTTTTCATAAATATGGCGATATTACATTAATACCAATGGATGAAATTTTAGATTTACGTTGTATATGGAGCGTTGAAACAAATATATTAACAACTGGTGGTCCTGTTCAATGGAAAACTGATCAAGTTAGATTCAAAAATTTATCAAGTGGTTTATTTTTAACTTTATTAAGGAATCCAAATGATGATAATGATGAAGTAATATTAAGTGTAACAGATAATGTTAATGATAATGGTACATGCTTTTTTGTTCATGAAGTTAATAGTATAAAAAACATTTTATCAATGTCCAAAGCATTACAGATTAATCAAAACGGTCTATGGTTAAATCGTGGTGACGAGATACCGAATAGTGGCAAACAATATATAATTAAAGGTAGTAAAAATAGAGATGATGCTGTATCATTATTAGTTAATGAATATAAACAATTTAGACCAATATCTGATGGTGAAGTTGATAGTGACGAAAAAGATCCATTAGATGTATATAGTGCACTATCAACCAAATTATATATGGAAAAATATTTGGATATGATAATAATACCTAATAGTAGAAATATAAAAACATTATGGCCTAATAGTGAAGCAAAAGATATGCAACAATTTGAAACTTTATTTATTAAAAGTAAAAATTTTGCACAAGGTTTTAATATCAGTGATGATAATATCACACTAGGTGTAGATAAATCAAATCAATCATTAAGATTACAAAGACAATTGTCATTAACACAATTAGGTGTATTAGAAATTGCATTAAAAATTGTTAGAAAGTTAATACCAATAACAGAATTATATGAAAATAGTGTCAAAAATGGTGTCGAGTTACATGATACAGAAAATGCATTAATTGACCAAGGGAATCATATTTTATCATGTGTATTAGACTTTATATATTATTGTATATTAGATTGTCCTGATAATCAAATGTTTGTTGCTGATTTTTTACCTGATTTATTAGCTCATTTATCAACACAACCATTAACTGGTAAATGTGTTACTACTATGTTAAGTACAAATATGGAATTACAAGAATCCAAAATGGGTGATCGCGAAGTTGCCATATTCGTTGATAAACTACGTAGTTCAAATTTCAATAGTATGTATTTAAATTTATTACAATCATGTTGTTCATGCCAAGGACAAGGTGTTGATGCAAATCAATGTAGAGTTGCTGAACAATTATTTGAAAATCCTGAAGGAATTTTAATTGAATTACATTCGAGTATGGAAAAAATCGATATTGTTAATTGGCATGCAACGGATAGTTTATATATTAAAGAATCATCAGAACAAAAACCAATTAGAGGTTATAGTTTGCTTGAAGATGGGATGCCTGAATTATCTATATCGTGGTCGTATAGTGATAGTAGTTGGTCACCACAAGCATTATATGATTCCAAATCAGAAAAAGTTCCATTAACTGTTGTGTTTCCGACTGATTTTAATTTTGATACAAAAGATACAATTGGTAAAAAAAGGGCAGCTATAGCTACATTTTTTATCAATGAATTGTATTTAGGAGCTGAAATGTGTATGGATAGAAATTATGTTGCAATGCATAAATTAGATCCATTGTTTAGTTATGAATCATTAGTAGAAATAATAAAAATGAATTTACATAATAGTTTGAAAGCCGCTGCCTTAAGATTATTATTTTGTTTACATGTTGATCGTGATCCACAAGCTGGTACAAAAATTCCATGTTTAACAAGAACATGGAATGAAGTAGAGCAAAATGTTGTTCCACAATTACCATATGTTGAACCAAATCGTAGAATGACTTTTGCATTAATACAGCACATGGTTTCAGATCATATACGTGGTATGAGTGGAAGAAGATGGGATGTATTGTCAAAATCAATGTTACAAATATTATTAGGTATGATAACATTTAATTTTTATGGTACAATAAGTAAATTACAGGATGTTATAGCACCATTAGTTGGTGCATTAGATAGAAGGCATATCACTACATCTTCAACTGGTGGTAATATTGATATCTCAGATATCTCAGGTGTCGAAGATGTTGAAGAAGAAAAAAAAGAAATTACATGGCAAGAAAATCACTATAAATTTTTGGAATCTTTACCATTTATGATTGGTATTTTAACTCTTGTACTTGTTGCTGTTAGTATTACTGTATGGCAAGTTGTTGCTGATGTTGAAGATTCAACTGAGTTGTTCATATTTGGTCTTGTCGTTTTAGCTATCTTTCTTTATGACTTTTTTATGCGTTGGTATTGTTGGTGGCATACTTATGGTCATAAACAACCAATGTCTAAATTTTTGTGTAGTACTTTTAATATTATTGATGAAATTGTTATTCTTATTGATGTAGTTTTCTTACTTTTACCAAGTGATATTGGTGGTAGTAATGCAAACTTTTCAAAAACATTGCGTCTTATACGTTTAGTAAGATTAGTAAGAGTATTACGTGCTGCAAAAGTTATTAATGCTTTTACTAATAAAAAAAATGATATAATAAGATATAAACCACCATCACGTTTTACAAAGACACCAATGTTTGAAGTTGAAACAATGACAGAATCAATTAATGTTTTATTATTTGTACAAGGTGTTATTGATGATAGAAATTTATCTATATTATTAAGATATTTTCATGTATGGTTAAAAGGTGAAGAAACAAGAACACCAGATGAATTATTTCAACAAGTTATCGAAGAATCTGCAGAATTATCATTAGATTTAAATGATTTCAACGGAATTTTAGCTGATAGTTTAATGTTTTTACATTTACCATTAGTTCAAGGTGCGTTAAATGTTTTAATGGCACATCATAGTTCACGTGCAACATTATTAGCTAACGCCAAAGCAACACAATTATTAGTATCACCAGCAAGACAAAAACAATTTGTTATTATAAGAAATTATACATCAAAATTAGAACAAAATGCAGAAACACATGAATTATGGGGTGAGTTAGAAACACCTGAAGATCACGAATTAAATATTGAAACTAAAGATATTTTAAGAAATTTAATACAAATTGTTAGAACTGGAAGATTTACATTAGAGTTTGGTGAAGATTATGCAACTGTTGAAGAAATTCAAAATTTATTAAGAAATTTAGGTTTATTTGAAATATCACGTAAAGTTTTAGGTTTAATGGATTCTGTTGAAGAAGATGAAGAAACAGGTGAATTAGGTGAAGTTGCTAAAAATACACAAGAAATTGGTTTATTATGTAATGAATTATTATATTGGTTTACATTAGGTAATTCAACAAATCAAGAAATTATGTATGATGATTTACGTTTCTTTTTAGATACATTAGATGATGGTATAAAATCACATAAAGTTATTAAAGCAATATTCAAAGATAATGAAGAATTGATGAAATTAGTACCACACGCATATTTGGATGAAATGGCTGAAAAAATTGTTTATGAAGGTAAATCACATCATTATTTAGCATTACCAGCAGCTATTACACATGTTGGTGAAAAAAATATTCCTGTTAATCAATTTGAAATTATTCGTGCATTGTGTAATCCAGATCGTTTAATAGATACATCATGTTATATTTGTAGTATTGATTCAGAAGAATATTTAGAAAAACAAATCTTAATGGAACCATTTAAAGAAACCAGAGATGTTGATATTGATATATTGCCACCATTATTAGCATATCATTTAACATTTTTAGAAGTTTTATCAAATTGTACATCTGGAAAAATTAATATATCAAATGTTGAAGCTAAGGTACAAAGTATCTTCCCATTAAAAGATATAATAGAAGCAATATTAGATCCAACAACAATATTAATAGCAAAAATTCGTTTATCAGAATATCTATTAAATGCTATTATTGATGTTGAAATGTCATTACCAGGATTGTGTGAAAGTAGAGCAATGTGGAATTTAATTGAATCATATATACCTGTTTTATCATATGCGAAAGATGAAATTAGAGCAGTTGAAAAAATGGGTTGGGAATCACAAGAATGTAGTAGACATCGCATAGAGTATATTGTTGTAACAATATTAATTATTGAAGCATTTTTTGCTAAAAACTATGATGCTGCAAAAATGCGCGCAGATGATGGTACATCTAATCCAGACAAGGTAGATATGCCGATGTCAAGAGTGAATGATATAATAGCAACATTATTTAATTCTACATTTGAAGTTTATGATCTGGATACCCCTAGATTACAATTTGATCACAAAGCTATGATGTATAAAGCATTACAAGCATTAAATTTAAGTGCATCTAGTGTTATTGTTACACATATTGAACCAATTCATGAAGAATCTGAAGGTGTTGAAGAAGAAGAAAAATCACCAGAAGAAATACATGAAATTGAAGTTCTACAAAAATTTAAAGAATTTTGTGGTATATTAGAAGAATCAGAAGAAGTTAAAGAATGTATAGATAGTGAAATTAATGGTTTAATTGATATATATGAGAACTTAGATAGTATTCATTCAAGAGATAGTCAAGAAGATTTAAGATTTGAACCATTTATACAAAAACTTGTGCAACATATTCGTGAAAATATGGTTGTAAGTGAAGGTAAAGCTGACATGTCAGCTGAATGTACTGCAACAACAACATGGTTGATAAAATCATTTCGTGTGCAAATTGAAAATAAAATGGAAATGTCTATATATGATCGCGATGATGATGGTGGTGATGAAGAAGATGAAAAAGCGGGTCCATATATTGAGTTATTGAATAATAATAATGTTACATCTTTGTGTTTAGAATTAATTGCACCTGGTATAAATGAAGAATTACAAAGTGAAGTAGTAAAATTATTAGTTGGTATGTTATTTAAAGAAGGTGGTGCTAGAGAAGTTCAAGGTACTGTTCACAATTATCTAACAACAGTTAATTCTGAATTATTTTTTAAACAAGTTCGTTCAACAATTCAAAAGCTTATTGCTTGGCATGAATGGAATGAAATTATTATTCTTGAAGAAGATGAAGAACCTGAACCACCGGAAGATATTTTAATTATTCGTATGCTTCAATTATTATCTGAAGGTCATTTTGGTCCAAATCAAGAAATCATGCGAGAACAACCAAATAATATTATTCAAATCAATTTACTTGATGATTTTGTCAATTACTTGAATGTTCTTAGTCGCTTACCTTGTCAAACATCCACAGATGCTGGTATTCGTGTTGGTGCAACAATTGTTGAAATTATTCAAGGACCATGTATTGGTAATCAAAAACATTTTGCATTAAATACTGAATTATTAGAAATAGTTAATCGTATTATGAGAGCCAAACCTTTAAATGATTGTAAAGAAGATCAAGAAATTGAATTAAAGAAGACATGTGTTGATACAATCAGTGCTTTGTTAGAAGGACAAATGCCTAAAGATCAAGTAACAGTTCGTATCTTATCTGTATTACATGTTGATATCTTTCAAACACTTGCTATGCCTATTATACCTGAACCATCTGGTGATGAAGATGACGAAGAAGAAGAAGAAATAGATGAAGATGCTTTATCATTGCAAACTGAATGTGTGGTATTATTACAAATGTTATGTGATTATAAACCACAAATTCGTGTAGATATGGAAGAAGATGGTATTGTACTTGATGGAAGCAGTACTGCATGTGTTGAAATTGCATGGGATGGTGTATTAAATCGTAGATTTTTTAATGTACCAGATGTGTGTAATTTATTAGCAAAATCATCAAAAGATAAATTAGTTCAAGACGTTGATCGTTCTAATCCAGAAAATAAATTGCTAGATTTCTTAGAAAGAGCAAATAATTTATATCGTGAAATTAAACATCAAGAATATTTAAAAGAGTTAGGTTTAGCTTCAATATTTTCACCTGGTGTACATAACAAAACAACATGGATATCATTTTTTATATCATTAATATTAAATGGTTTATTTGGTGCATATTATAAAGCTAATGATGGTGATTTTGATTTAGCTGATGATGTTATACACTATGATTATGTTACTGATGCATATAAAAGTGATCCAACTAATGTTTTTGTACCAGCTAGTGCTCGATTAGGTATGAACATATTAAATATAATATTAATGATTACATCATTATTTACTATTATATTAACTGTTGTAGTAAGATCTCCTGTTATTGCATGGGGTTTATTAGAAGATCCTGATATTACTTCTAATTGGCAAGTAGCATTATATACAGCATTAGATCCAATGACATTGTATTATTGTTGGTATTTCTTATTTGCATGTTTAGGTTATTTTCAGCATGACATGTTTGTAACATTTTTATTATTAGATTTAATTGTTAAAAATCCAACAACAGCAGATATATTGAATAGTGTTGTAATACCTAGAAAACAATTATCAATTGCATTTGTTTTAGGTTCATTTACAATATATATTTATACATTTTTTATATTCCAATTTTTACCATATCGTATAACGTCTGATGATGATGGTACACCTGGTGGCTCAGATAACATGGATTGTAATACATTATGGGGTTGTTATAAATATGTTTTTGCTTATGGTTTTAGACAAGGTGGTGGTATTGGTGATATCTTAGTTCATGATGTGGGTGGTCCATTATTATTACATTATACTTTTTTCTTAGTCGTTACTATTGCTATGTTGAATATCATATTCGGTATTATTATTGATACATTTTCTGGTTTACGTAGCGAAAAGAATGATAGAAATAAGGATACAACTGAAACATGTTTTATATGTAGTGTTCATAGGCAAGTATTTGATCGGGCTGCTAATAGTCCAACTGGTTTTAAGGATCACATTAGAGATGATCATAATATGTGGTCATATTTAAATTTTGTATTCTTTTTATGGGAACAAGATAAAGATGATGATGATGGTTTAGAATATTATGTAAGACATAAAATTATGGAAAATGAAATAACATGGATACCAATGCATACAGCAATGTGTTTAGATTTGGGTGAAACAGATATGGAACATTTACGTGGTGAAGTATTTAAAGCAATATCAACTACAGAAAGTGAATTACTAGCTAAAGTAAACACATTACAATCAGAATCATCACAATTTTTAGGTTTATTATCTCAAGCTGTTGAACAAGATTATTCTAATTCAATTAATATTAAAGTTGGTATATCAGAATATCTAGCTAAAGCTGCTTTAGCTGCACAAGGTGGTATTGAAGGTATGGGAGGTTTTGATGATGCTAGTACATTAGATGGTGGTGGTGTAGATGGTGGTCCTAGTGTTGATGCTAGTATGGAAGGTGCATTTAAAGAACCAACGGAATTAATTATGCATATATCACATTTATACTTACCTCATGTAGAATCAACACAACAAGCAACATTATTATCATTAAATGTAAAACATTATGAAGGTATGTTGAATTTAATCACAGTTTCAAAATGGGATGATGATAATAAAATACTGTATTGTGCACCAAGAGCTATATCAGCAATACCAAATATCCATATAACAGAAGATATTGATTTTAGTAAAAAATTTGAAATTGATATAATAGAAGGACAAAAAGTTTTATGTACAATAAAAATAAGTTTACAAGAATTATTTGATTTAGACCAGTATAGTGAATTAAATAAAAAATTTACAATGCAAATAAATAATGAAATAATTGAATGTAATTTAAATTTAGGTGTACAAAGAAAAGAGGAAACTTCTGCTAGTATAACTGGTAGTCGTAATGGTAGCCGTAATGGTAGCCGTAATGGTAGTCGTAGTGCTACCTCTAAGAAAAAGAAAAGAAAAGATCGTAGTGGTACATCTGAGAATGGGTCTGTGGTTTCTGGACCAAAGTAGTATAATAATTAACTACTAATAATTACATAATTACATTTACTGTACAATAAAATGAAAAGAAAGAATAAATAAATTAAGATTAAGATAAAGTTAATTAATTTTTCTCTTATCCTTCCTTTTCTCTCTCTCATTGTCACTCATACACTCATACACTCATACACACATACACATATTCTAGATCTAGAGTAGTGCAAAAGACACGATCAATCTTTGAATTTTCTTGATTGACTTCATATCAATCATATCATTCACAGCATTTTTTGTAAGTAATGCAGGGATTATATATTTGAAATCTATGTCAGTATTAGCATTAGCATTAGCATTAGCATTAGCATTAGCATTAGCATTAGCATTAGCATTAGCATTAGCATTAGTATTAGTATCGTTATCATTTTTAAATTTCATCAAATACTCAATCGCATTAATATTCTGTGTAACAGGTATACTACCATAATTGGCGATAGTCCAACCTCTTAGATTAAAAATTAGTTTTTTTAAATCAACTTCTTTATTATACTTAGACCTATTATTTAACAAGTAATTCTTATCATAAGAAGAATGTTTACCACTGGAATGAATATAGTGAAATGATTTATTGTCCCATATTGTCATTGATTTATTAAAAAATTGACATTGTGTAATCATGAATTCTAAACAACCATCATATCCTTCATTACCAGGTGCTGGACAGTTTTTTGCACATATATGTGTATTTAATACCTCCTGTGGAAAAAACGGTCTCATATAGAACATTACTATTTCATTATGACAACAGCTTTTTCCGTATTTACCGCCCCATTCACTGTCACTACTACCACCACTTCCACTTGCTTGGCCTTCACCAAATGGACTTGGATGCCAACCAAGTGCTGTAATTCTACCTGACTTAATAGAATTTTGTAATTTTGTTGATAAGTTGTTGATTAAGTCATATTCAGCTTCACGCTTGCCATGTTTACCGGAAAGATTTTTATTTTTTTTATATTCATTTGTAACAAATTCACGAAAACCTTGAACTATGGGTATAACAGTTGCACTAACTATATCATATGATGCACCATAACGTATAGTATCCCATTCAACTGTTTTCCCATCATAACAATATTCACTACTTTTACAACCAGATTTCTTATCTAACCATCGCGTTACAGCTAATGTTCTCCCTGTTTTTGCTTGATGTAGTTGTTCTTCTTTTGATTGCACATGAACCATACCAAGCAAAATCATCTTTGATCTTCTTGACTTTTTACTTTCAGGTGCAGATGTTTTATCATCTGTTCCTGTTCCTATCTCTGTTCCTGACTCTGTTCCTGTTGTGTCGTTTGTCTTAACATTTGCCTTCGCCTTTGTCTTTGCCTGTGTATTTGCATTAATGTCCATATTTGGTCCACCAGGGAGTGGAGTACTCATCGCTACAGCTAGTTTTGTACGAAGTCCTTCAACTCTACCAGCCATAGCCTTATTAGCTTCATCTGTAATAACTGTAGTATATTTATCTGATTTATTCATACTCCTTTCTAATTGCTTCATATCCCTGTCACCTCCTTCATTCCATATATTACCACCTTCTTTCATTAACACATATAATTTCCTTGCTGCTGATACACGTGCTTGTATAACTGGCATCCAACGTCTTTGCACATTATAAACTGATGGCGATTGTGAAGGTGATACTAGCGGTGAAGTGAAGTTCGTAATGAACACATGGGCATCACCATCACCATCACCATCACCATTATTATCTTTATCTTTCTTTCCATTTAACAATAAATTTCTTATCCTCATATCATCTATTGATGGCATTTGTTCATTACACACATGAATAACAGTTTTAATCTGAACATGATCAGGACAACATGATTTTGTAAGCATAACACATTCCTTTGATGTAATAATTATACCGCGATTAGTTGAAATTGTTTTCCTTATTATCTTTTCCAATGCTTTTCTTTGTTGTTTAATTGTTACAGATGTTATTTGAACGGCATTTGCAGTCTCATATGGACGATATAAATTTTTTAGCGTTCCTGTAAGTTCTGATACTTCGCTTTCATGACAAATTACAGCGATTGGATGAGGTTGACTGATAGTCAAATGATAGATGCACTCATCTATCTTTTCATGCTTGCGATGCCAAACACGTCCAGTCTTGATAGGCGATGTTGGAGCATTGGTTGCACTGGAAGAAATACAAGGCGCCTTTATCAGGTCCCCTACAGTCACAAATGAACCAAAATTAGACCTCCCTTTAAAATCTGGCACCAATAACCCTACGCTACCGCTTGCCTTACGTTTTTGACCCTTTCCCATCTTTCCTCAACAAAAAAAGAATCTGGGAATGGGATTATTCCCCCAAAGATCCAGTTGCCGTTCACCTGCAATAACACAAAAGTTTTGTAATGCCAAGTAAGTATCCAGTTCCTTACGTGATTTTCGTTGCATTTAAGTTGTAACAGTGTTGCATTAAAATGTAATTTTCCTGTATATGATCCAAAGGCTAAACTCCTTCTAATTTCCCCTCTTTTGATCATTTGGTAATTTGAATTGAATGATCTTTCAATTCTTTTCCGTTTATAGGAGCTCTTCTTCTTACTTCATCTCTTAACACTAATCCTGTACAAGAGGTTGCCCAGAGAAATCTCATGACAAAGTTCAAGGCAAAGGGTGTTGCCTTTGATGAAGTTGATGGCTATTTACCTGAAAATTTAGAACGTCGCAGTCAACTTTTTGGAATAAGTGGGTTAAAAGGTAAATACCCTCAAGCATTTATCGTTGATATTTCTACTGGGGAGGAATTAATCACTTTTATTGGTGATTCAGAGAAGATGGATGAATTATTGGAATGTGACGATCTACCTGAGGAAGTACTCGCAGCAAACCCTGATATTCCTAATTTTAATAAAGTATTTCTTACTTGTGAAAGAAATTAGATGTAAAGATTTTAGTATTAGTGCATATAATTCACTTTTTTATTACAAAATATTTTTACAATTCTATAATGCTGCTCATCTTTTCCTTGTCCTTATACTTACTTTTATTTATTTCAAACTCATCATTATTGTCATCGTTATCTATATTCTACCCAACTATGCAAAATTATCATCTATATCTGCATCACCATTATTATTATTAACATCTTCCATTCCTGTAAATGTTAAAAAATGTGATGGACGATGTGTTTCATGATAAAATTCATTAGGGTTACCAAGTTTAATATGATAATCCATGGATGCACTATGTTTAACACCCATAAAATTATAATTCCATACATCATCATCAGGTACCATAAAAAATCCTTGAAAGCGATCACTTAATAATATTTGTACTGATTCATAACAATCATTACCATAACCAGCATCATTTACATTACCATTAATATTATCAATATTATCCTTACCCCAATTATAACCTTTTGTTGTTATTTTATTAGCAGATAAACTACAACTACCAGGAGTAAATGCACATGTTAATATAATAGATTTATTACCTAATAATTTATTATTATTATTTAATAATTTACTATGTGTTATCACATCAATCGATGGTAATGACGGTAATTCTGATGGTTGTGTATGTAACCAACCAAGTGGTTCTAAGTTGTCTAATAATTCATGATCTGGTATTTTATTTGGTAAATTAATATTTTTATGTGTTCCTACTTGTGGTACTAATATTATACAATGTATTTCTTTGATTTGATCGTTATCTGGTGGTGATATACCATACATATATCCAGCAACTTGTGTTCTTAAATCACTTATTGTTATAAATTTAGATAAAATATTTTTAGGTATCACATAAGTGATATCATCATCATTATCATTATTGATATCATCTGTATTTACATATATATGATTAGTTCTTAAATATAAATTTGTTGCACTTATTGCTCTTATTCGCCAATCTGTTCTTGTTGAAAATTGTTGTTGTTCATATTGTGTAGTTGTTGTTATGACCATATCATCGCCATGTTGATTTTTAGTTTTAGATGTAACAGCTGTTAATTGTGATTGTTCTCTTGCTTGTTTTTCAACTTCAACCATTTGTTGTCTAGCAACACTTGGGGGTTGTATTTCCATACCTAAGATAATATCTCTTACCTCTGATTGTGTTAATGATGAAATATTTACGTTATTTTTTTTACCATAATCTTGTAATATTAAATCTTTCAATGCAATTTCAACACTTACCCATGCTTTATCACTTAATGTTGGCCATACATGATTTGGTTGAGTAAATACACTACTATCTGGTCTTAATATAATTTTTGTTTTATCTGGATTAACATGTAATGAGCGTAAAATTAATATTAAACGACTAAAAGCTGTATATGAAGATATCGTTTTCAACCAATCATCAAATATATTATATAATAACATTTTTGGTTCAGTAGCTTTTAATATTTGATCACCGAATTTTTCAACTTTTAAACATGCTTGAAATGGTAATTGTAATTCACTACCTTTAATAACAATAGATGGGAAATCTAGCATATGTACTTCTAATGGATCTAACATACCTTTTCTAGTAACAATAATTTGTTGTGGTTGTTCTTCTAATGGTAATGAACGAATTAATGCTGCAACTTCTTCAGCAGCTTTCCATTTTGCTAATTGGCCTAAACGTTTTTGACCCACCCATACACTAGTATGAATAATTTTTAAAAATACTTGACCTGTTCTTGGATTAAATATGAATACACAACCATTAATTGGTTTTGTAACTAAATTACCATCAAATGTTTTATGTATAGTGACAACATAAACGTTTGTATCATCTAAAAACCAAATAGTTTGATTACTAAATAATTCTGTATAATTTTGTGATGATAAATATGGTTCTGTTGGTTCTGATGAATATAGTTGCAAACCTTTTCTTATACGTTCCCTTAAAACATATAATGCTGGATTATCGCGTAACAATTTTTGTAATACTTGTTGTAATAATGGCTTACTACCTGGGAACCAATTTCCATAACCAGCAAACATATTATATGCTAAATCAAATGAAACCAAACAACCTGTCGGTGATGGATATTGTGATTGACTATCTGTAGTATAATCTAAAAATTTAGCTCTTGTATATCTTTCAATATCATGACTATCATAATCACCCCATCTTAATTGTATATCAATCCAATATCTTGATGTTGATGTACTATCATATGTATCTTTCTGATCCCATAATAATGATGGATTACTTACATTCCATTTATTTGCTGCAAATAATAAAATATCAGCTGTTGAACTATTCATTTTATAACTTTTTCTTGGATGTATTGTTTCTTTTTGTACTGTTTCAATTTCTAAACTATCTAATTCAACATCAAAACATTGTGCTATATCCATTACTAAACTTTCATGTATTTTTTGCCATAAATGTGCACGAAAAATTTGTATATATGATATTTTTAATGTAGGAATTTTACCATGCATATATATACCAGTTAAATCCAATTGTACTTGAAAACCAATATATACATTAGCACGATTAATTGTTGGTGACCACCATAATGTAAAACGTCTATTTGGTATTTGTGTCAAACCACTTTTTTGTGCATTTGTTAAATTTGTTCTACCTTTCATATTTTCTTCGAAACCAGATGATTTTTCCCAAAATAAACCTTCCCATGTTGGAAAGAATGTACCTTTAAATAATGTATGCTCTAATATACCTTCGACGCCACCTAATGCTTGAATCATATCAGTACGATAATTATTTAAATTCCATAATTTACCATCATGTTTATTATGTGTCCACCAAAATGGATTTGTACGTAATGCTTGATATTGTTTCCATTCTGTTCTAACACGCCATCCTTTATCATATGCTAATGTATGTCTATCTTTTTGAAAGATTGTATTTACTCTTGGTATACCTCTATCCCAACTATCTTCTAAATCTTCTAAAGTTAAACGACGATTTTGTGTCAATGCTTCTTCTCTTTTTAAAGCATATTCAGCCCATACACGTTGTGAATCTTTAAATTCACTTTCCCATGGTTGTATATATCTCATTAAATTCGGTATAATTTGATCTTCGTCATGTGTCATACCTGCACGAAAATGTGTCACACCAACGTCTGTTTGTTTACTATATCTTAAATCACTTTGTGGTATTAATATATGTCCCATTGATAACATACCTAAACCACCAAGTTCTTTTGGACAATAAAATACAACAGGTGGAAATCTACTTGGCATTTTAGAATTTAAACCAATTTTAATTCTTGTTTGTATTTTATTTTCACATTTTACTAATATATCTAACAATTCTTGGGTGTTTATTATAGCTTCTCTATAATATGTCACTAATCCTATTAATGCTGTATTCCATTTATTTGCAATTTTTGTAAATGTAGTACTACCAGAAGACATCAATATTTGTCTAATACGATTTTCAAATTGTCTACAAGCAATATCTTCAACCCTTAAAAATGCTTGTGCTGTCATTTCTTTTGTATTATCATTTTGTAAATTCCAGATACCATCTTTATTAACACTTTGCTCTAAATGCATTCTACATTTTGGTTTAATTCTGACTTCAAAACCACATAAATCAAATAATAAATTTGGATTATCTCTACTATATACAGAAACAAATGATGAATCCCAATTCATTTGTGCTAATGATCGAGGTAAACGATTTTTAATATCCCAAAATACAGCTCTACCTAAATTAACATCGTGTTTCATTAATCTCATTCTTTGATCTCTTGGCCAACATTTTTTATTATTATAACCAACAATGTTTTCATTATTAGGATCGGGATGTTCTGTTAAATAACGTTGTATTATATCACGTGAATCATCAACATCAAATTTTAAAACCATATATATTTTATCTATATAACGCATATAACATCTTATTGGATGTGATGTTTCTATGGTTGAATTTTTATATGATAAAAAATCATTTGGTATTTCAGGTGGTCCAGCCATAGCTGTTGCACGAGTTAAACCTAATAATAATAAATCTAATACTAATCCATAATACTGATAAACAAATGTACTAAAATGTAAACCTCTTATCAAACCATAACTATTTGTATGCATCATATCTTTAAATGATAATACAACATTATTTTTACTTGTCATATAATCTGCAATATGATGATCAACTATTAAACGTAATAAACGATTTAATAATGTTAAATCAATTTTTTCATATACACTATCCAACATTGATTCTAATAATACAACATTTTCACCATTTGATGTTTTCCATATATCCTTTAAATTATTGATACCTTGTGCCCATTTATATGCTAATAATGGTGCTGGTTCACTATCTGCTGGTTTAACCCATGAAGGAAATAAATTTCTTTTATCACTTTCATACCATATATACTGATCTAAATATGCATCAGTAATTTTTTCCAATGGTTCAACTGAGTATACAGGAATTAAATGTGAATATAAGTCTTGAAATTCTACATTAACTTCTTTAAATGTTCTTTGTGTTAATAAATGCCTTTTAATACGACTTAATGCTTCATGAGGATTATCATATGCTTGTTCAACTAGACCCAATTCTTCACGTTGACTACCTGATAATTTATTACCAGACATAAAATTTTCTTTTAGTCTCTCTAATGCTAAAATTAATAATTTTGTGTCATGCTTATATGATAACGGTGGAAATGGTATAGGACTAAATTTTCTTGATTCTAACCAATTAAATGTAGTAGTATATATTGCTACAGCTTCTTCTGTTGAAACATATGGTCCATCTTTTAAATAGTTATGTTGTCTTTCCTGTTCAGATTTTAACCATAATCTTGTTAAACGTCCTAGATTTTTTTTACATACAGTTTTATCAACTGTTGCACCACGTTTAATTCTTTCACGATTATAATGTGCCATATTAGTCCACCAATCTGCTTTTGATTTGACATAACGTAAAATCATATTCTCTACTGGTGCTGGCATACCCGGTACTTTCCAAGGTATATTAGCTTTAAAACATCTCCATGATTCTGATAAATGCGCTAGAATGACTTTAGCTTTATTTGCTTTCATACCTGTTGGCATCATATCTAATATATCATGCATAACAGCAGCACGTAATTCTAAATCATAATGTGATTCAACTCTTTGTTTTGTAACAGATTTTGTACCCCTTGATACTCTACCTTCAAATTGTCTTGCTAGTAAATTCCCTAACCATCTTTCTAATATAGGTATAATACCACGTAAAAAAAAGATCCATACACGCCATCCTGGTGCCCATATGCCAACACCTGGTCCTTTACCAACAGGTCCAGTATTAAAACGATAATATATCAAATGCTTCAGATCTTTTGTTGCCCTTACTTGTTTCATTACTTTATATTTATAACGATACATACCTGTCAATTGTCCAACATGTGCAAAAATATATTGTAAACCATCAGCTAATTGAAATGAATCAACATGACCTAAACGATATTGTACAAAACTATCAACAATTAATTTCGTTAAACGTAATATTTCGCGACATAAATGAAAAGCATTACCAAATCTTGATTTTTTTCTTTCTTTTGTTGTTAAAGTTTTTACTGGTTTCAAATTAAAATTATAATCTAAATGTAAATATTCTACACCTTTACGTCTTATTAATAAATTTAACATATTATGTCCTTGACGACATACTTGTAAACCAACTTCTACCCAATCTAATTCAGTTGATTGAAAAAATTTTGTATTTTTTAATGTTTTAAATAAAACTTGTTTACCTTGTGGTGGTTTTTTAGAACCAGTTTTTTTATCTTTATCACGTTCACTACGTAATTCATTACTAACCCATGTTTTTAATAATTTTTGATATGAAACACGTACTTTTGTTGGATATTCTGATGGACATTTTTCATGAAACCATTTATCTATTAATGGTATATCATATGCACGACGTGTTCTGCCACTACGTTGATTAAATGGTTTAGGTGCCCAATATAATGAAATACCTAATGCTGTATCTTCACCATATAATGGACTCTCATTTAACATTGGTTTAAAATCAGATGGTACATCTAAATCTGGTAATTCATCATAATCATCATCATCATCATTATTATTATTATTCTTATTCTTTGTATCGGTACGATATGCAGGTATAGGATTAATAATAGGATCATAATAATATGCTGGTAAATCAGGATCATCAGCTTTAATGTAATATAATGGCGGATAATGATATGGTGCTAAATAAACACCACGTGGCCTAGAATTATACAAAAATGGAAATGCAATTTTATATTCTGTTCTTACTTGATGTCTTATAATTAATTTATTCACATCATTAAATTCATTCCAATCTTCATCTTCAACCGATTGTACATCAGTATATAATGGCTCAAATTTTGGACCACCAGGTATAGCTAGATTTAATGCTTTTGATGTAAAAAATGATTTTTTATCAAATAAATAAAAATAATTTTTATCTATAAAATCACTCAATAATTGTTGTGATAATCTATATAAATTACCCATTTGTTTTACAGTTAATTTCCATGTTTTATATGATGAACCATTAATATGTTTTGTATCTAATAATGGTTTATGATTATAAAACCATTCATATACTTCTTCATCATCTTCCTCATCTAATTCCATATTAATCGCTTCTAGTGGCTCAACATCTAATATATTATCAGAATAATCTAATGGTGGTTCTTCATCATCAAATGGTGGAAATCTCATACGTTTAAAACGTCTTCGATCACGTTTTTCACGACGCATCATTATCCACATTGTAGCCCATTGTGCTGTATAAATTGGTTCAACAACAAGTGGTATTTCATTAACAAATGATATTGCACCAGTTATGTGATAAAGTACTTTTACATTTCTTGCTTGTTCCCATGGCATTGGCATATTTTCAAGTAATTTAAATACTGCATGTGGTACATATTTTAATGCACCAAGATAAACACGCTTATCATAACGAAATTTCTTTGATGTCATATCACCATGATCACGCATAATCTTTCTAATATGTTCAGGTGGTAAATCCTCTTTGGTAGAATCTACTTGACCACCAGATGCCTTGGCTTTGGTAGAAAACTTTTTAGTATTGTGCTTATTCCATTCACGAGCTTTGGTATCGATATCAGGACCTGCATTATTCCAACCACCACTTTGTGGAGCGTAGGACATGATATATATGCAACTTTATACCGATGCCTATCAATAATAATCAAAATACCTACAAGCAATAGAGTATCGCCTTCCTTTTTTCGATTTTTGGGAATTAATAGTTCCCACATACGAATCTAAAAAAAGAGGATTATTCCTTCTTATTGAGAGAATTTTGCAAAATCCAATTTATTTTAAAGGTGATGTTTCATTCCCAAATACGGTGATTTGTATTAAATATCTTAGAATTCATCCAAAAATAATTTTTTACGATGAAAGCAATAAATGTAGTGCGATGTCGTGGGATTTCCATCTTACAACAACTTCAAGCAGAGGAAATTCTTCTTCGTAGAACTAAACAAAACTGGTTTATAATGAATACTGGAATGGCCGACCTTTCAATAGTTCTTGGTTTTGGTGGTAAAATTCTTGAATTGATTGATGTGGATAAAGTGAATCAATCTGTTGCTAATGGTAAATCAATCAATGTGATTCGAAGATATACTGGAGGTGGTACAGTTATTGTTGATGAAAATACTGTATTTGCATCTTTTATTATGAATGATTCTGATGTACCAACTATGCCATATCCTAGAGATATCATGGATTGGTCTGAAGATATATATAAACCTGTTTTTAATCCACTTGATACTAACAATGGTAATGATATAATGACAACACATAGTCATAAATTTGCATTACGTGAAAATGATTATATATTAAATGATTTAAAAATTGGTGGTAACGCACAAACAATAACAAAAGGTCGATGGGTACATCATACATCATTTTTATGGGATTATGATGTTAATAATATGCATTATTTATTATTACCTAAGAAACAACCTGAATATAGAAAAGACAGATTACATCATGAATTTCTAGATAAAATATATCATCATATTCATACAAAAGATGAATTTGAAAATAAAATAATTTATGAAATATCAAAAAATTACAAAATTAATGATATAAAACAAGATTATATGCTGAATTTAGTAGATAAGCTAATAAGTAATAATAGTGATTATGGCGACCGTCCACCTGATATAAGAACGCGTATAGTAGAGTTATAGTTAGAAATT
>JACKZZ010001644.1_pt1 | contig 19300 bp, 53 predicted proteins | sample 8027871 | NCBI WGS metagenome assembly JACKZZ01 (sample SAMN15724774, study PRJNA655200) | protist metagenome | isolation source: fluorescence activated cell sorting (FACS) single amplified genomes of... | place: USA: West Boothbay Harbor, Gulf of Maine | collected 2000-07-19
CTACAAATCATTGGACACACTTAACGACAGCTATCAATAAATTCCCACGTAACTCGAACCTCATGCTTCCACTTCGTTCTATATACTATAAAATCAGCATTATGTTTATACTTCGTCTCATATATGCTTAACTTGGGTTGAATAGTAGTTTCATTAATGCTTGTATTACGCTCATCTATCCACCACATACCGAATTGAGCCTCCCACTTCCAATCTACCATCATAACTACAATATCAGCCTCGTGTTTAAACTTAGTATAATACACGTTAACGTTTGATTGCCTATCATACTTGCATACGTTTATGATTTGTGCCTTCGCATTATTACTTAACATTAATAAACCCGTTATTAACACTAAACCCACACGATAATTCCAGCTTCTATTTAATTTAATAATCATATTCGTCGTCGTTATACTCCTCATCTTCATCAGTGTCTTCGTCTTCATAATACCATAAATCCATTTCATCTTCGTCGTCTGGATCACACCACCCCCTGTCGTATTGCCTCTTCATTTATTTTCTCTTATTAGTGTTAGATCGCTTGGTTTAACTATTGCTCTAATCCCATCATTTGTGATTACAATTCTAGTTGAATCAAGAATAGATATAATATAGAATGGATTATACTCCCTCCAATTTTTAGAGAATACCCTATCGTTTACTTTAAATTTAGGTTTTCTAGGCATTTTGGACTAATAACATTAGAGCATTTATTTGACCTCTATCCTGCCAACCCAAAACATCATCATCCAAATCAGGTACAAATTGCTTAGTAACAAATTCACCATCATCATCCATTATAGCAACCTCAAATGAACTAAAATCATCAACACTATCCTTATCTTCTCTAGGTGTTGAGTAAGCCATTTTACTAGCAATTACACTTATCATAAATCCATTCTCAAATTTTGCTTGGGCACAAATACCACCAAACGTTCTTTCCTTAAATTCTAAATCTTTAAATACTAACATAACTTTATTTTCTATATTATTCATCCAATTCCAATCCTGTACACTCATTATTACGCAATCATATTAACTGGTTCCTCATGTAGGTACTCTACCTTACCTCTACCACTCAAGCTGAAAAATAATTTATTACCATTTCCACCACGACGGTTCTTACTAAAATGTAGGTAACGACCTTCATCACTCATTCTCATATGTAACATTCCTGTTGTCATATGCTTCAATTTATTACTACCAGCAAATGTTCCACCTTTAGTAACTTGTTGAATGATCAAAAACGCAGTATTCAATTTATCATTATTATTACCTAAATTATGTTCTTCAAACAATGATAACAAACGACCTTGATTTGATTTATTAGTACCACCAAAATAATCAGTGTACATATCTGCTACTTCAGCCATACTATCTACAAGCACCAAATCATATCCTTCTTTAAGTGCTGTTCTCATAACAACATCAGGATTAACTTCACTATAATCACCTAAAAACAAGATATCTAAAGCACCAAATTTAGGAAAACGTTTAACATAACCAACCATATCAATTGCATTCATCTCACCTGAAACGAATAAACATTTTTTACCTTGATTTTGAACATTAGCTAGGATATCTAGCAACACAGTTGTTTTACCAACACCTGGATCTCCAGTAGCAACTAAATTCACACCAGGCATTATACCACCTTCATTACTGAAAAACCCATCAACACGAGTTTTGGTTTGCATTGGAACAAACAAATTATCATTAAATGACAAATCATTCATTTTCACAGTGCTTACTTTAAAAGTAGCATTACTGTTTTGAACTTTCTTACTTGGACGACCTCTTTTAACTTGATTTAACATAACCTTTATTTTTAATTTTTAATATTTTTGGGCTCTCACCTCATTTACAGGGTAAATATACGAACGGGATTTGGCTTAACCAAATATCTCCGCACGCATCTCTTGAAGACCTTCAAGAACTATTGGCTCACCAAAATCAACATCATGTCCAATGTACTCATACTTACAAGCAACATTGCTCTGATTGGCAAGCATCTGATCGATTGCCTCGATCATCTCCTCCCTGTCAACATACATTACCCAATCACTATCAACTGGGAAAATGAATTCCTGACCACCTTTAGGTTTCCAATGTGGCTTTTTATCACCATAATTGTTGAAACCATCTGCATCAACATTATAATTCTCGAAATACTGCGCTTGAACTTTTACTTTAACTTGCATAACCTTTATTTTTGCGAGGCACTAACCTCATTTACAGGGTAAATATACGAACGAGATCTCGGGTATCCAAATATTTAGCGCTTTGTTTTGTAGTTGTTTGTCAATAACGTCAATAGAATACTCACCTCTGTAGGATTAGTAAATCTAATCTCCGGATTTTCAAATACCTCCACATACCATCCATCTTCTTCAATCTCATCACTTGCTGGTGAGATTAAACAAAAGTGACCTACGCTGTATTTGTAGTAATGACAATCGTTTGGTGCTCCACTATTCTCAGCTGTCTCATCAACACGAGTAAAGTCTAAATTAATTAAATCTTTTTCAGTCATTATTCAAATTTTATACCATTTTCAAACATAATTTCACGGAGCTGGTCTCTACACTTCTCAAATGTTTCATACTTGTCCTCACTATATCCCTCATCAGGCATATACTTGTATTGTGCTCTCAACCATTGGTCCATCTCCCAAAGCACTGAATGCATTTTAGAACCATTTACTGCCATTTCAAATTCAATATGGTCTTCTGGTAAGTTAAACTCTAAGATTGCTTTCATTTGTATTTTCTAATTATACGAAACATTTCTTTCCAATCATAATCAAGACGGTAATCTTGATCATTACGTACTGGGCTCCAAGCTATAGTATATCCGTGATTGGCATTAATCCAATCTTCTTCCTGCACTACGTTACCATTTACTTTGTGTAGATAAATCCAAGGATAATTACTAATGAGTTCTAGCTCAATACCTATACGTTTCATTCGATTGATAAAGATTTCTACTTCGTTCATCTCTCTTTGGTGTTAAAGGTTTCGTTTAATAAATCTACTAACTCTTGAGCATCTTCGCCAATAGTGTGTCCAATTTTTTCTCCATCTACAAATACATCATAACCAGTAGTGTAACAACATCCATCTCCGCAAGTGTGGTCGTAATACTCAAGTGTTATTTTCATCTCTCTTTGGTGTTAAAGTTCACATTTAATCTTATCTCCATCTTCGGTATGTAAATGTACTGAAGAATCTACTGTCCATTCACTTCGGTCTGAATCAGCTTTCCAAAACTCATGTCTGATAACTTGAATCAAATCATAAGCTACCATACAGCTTTCGTCTACATTTGGGTTATGGATTCCCCAACTTCCATTTCTATCTCTTGTGAAATCATTCCACAACATATTTCTACCTTGAGTAAAAGCATTATCTGCTTGTTCTCGAATAAGGTGATATCTTTCGTAATCAACCTTTCCATCTACATCCTTAACTTGTTCTGCTAAGTACTTAGCGAAAGTAGGGTGGTCTTTAATTTCATCTAATTGACCAATCCCGATACGAGAGTAAAAATCGAGTGCTTGTTGAATTAAGTGTAGTTGCTTGTCTGTAACTGTTAGTGTTGCCATAACCGTTTATCATTTTTCTTATACTTAAATATACAAAAAAAGGATTGGAAATCCAACCCTTTCTTTAAAATGTTCTAAAAATCAATTAAATCCCGGAAAATATAGCCATAATTTCATTTCTATTTTCATTCCAGTATTCATTAAATGATTTCGAAGAGTACCCCCCCATTTCATCATATTCTACACTTTCAATAGCATCTTCATATATTTTTTCTAATAGATTACGAAATGCGTCTGTTTTAGCTTCCTTTAACTTATTCTCAGCCAAGAATTTTCTTAAATCAAAATTGTCCATTGTTGTTTTTGTTTATGTGTTTATTTGTTATAAATATACGAAGAATATTTTAGGATTCCAAATCTTTAGTGTTAAAGGTTAAGATTCTATCCTTGAGCATCTGTAGAGCATAGTACCTATCTGTGGCTTGTATATCTGTAAATGCTTGTTGCAAGTCTTCAATTTCATTTAATATTTCATTTTTAGTCATCTCTCTTTGGTGTTAAAGGTTATACTTCTGGGGTGAAGTGTATAGTGAGGTTCACAAGTTGACCATCTTTTTGGCGAGTCCAACTAATTGCCTCTACGCTAACTAAATTAATTCCCATATGGTTTGGGATTACCTCTATTGGTAATGGAGATTCTGCTCCATTAAGGATTTCTTGAATTGTTTTGATTTCTGTTTTCATTTTTTCATCACTCTTCTGCTTTATCTGTTGGTACTTCAATAATCTCTACTCCGCATCTATCTGCATTATCCCATATCATAGAATCATCGCAGTTAAGGATGTCAAGAAGGTGTTTTGCTTCTTCTTGTGTAGTCTCTTTTGTGTTGTAAATGATTAGTGTTCTTTTCATTTCTTCTTCGGTGTTAAAGGTTTACCCACTTATATCCAAAACACAATCTCATCATAGTGCGATGAAACCAATTTGGCTTATAGGTAAAATTTATTTGAAGACCACTTTCTCCACCCAATCTATAACCACCTACATAGTTTGGTGTTTTGATTGATTCAACATTGGGTAAATAAAAGTTGTTTGTTGTTGTTGTTCCTTCTTGTTCGTTTAACTCTGCGATACACTTATCAAGATATTCTTGATTTGCTGATGGTCTTCCAAACTTTAATTCAGCAAACAATTCTTGTAGCGTGTGTTCTGAAGGATTTGTTAATGGGTTACTGTGTTCAATTCCTTTTGTTGTGTTAATCTCTGCAACTCCATCCTTTGGACCTCTATCCTCAATAAACCCTTTTGAGTTTTCATAACGTGTTTCATTTCCGTATGAATCATATTCTTTCCTACACCAATCTCCATTTGAGTTTTCCCAATAGATTTCATTTCCATTCTTATCGTTAATTACAAATGGAAAATCTGTAACATTTAGTTGTTGTGCGATTGTTTTAATTTTATTATTTGTTTTCATCTTACTTCAATTCTTTCAATTCGTACTTCACTCCTTCAATCTCTACTACTTTACCTTCACAAGATTGTTTAGGTCTGTTGTCTATGATAAGTCCATCTGAGTCTTCAAAGTGGATTTCTTTTCCATTTGAATCGTATTCTCTCCTACACCAATATCCATTTGAGTCTTCATAGTAGATTTGATTTCCATTAGAATTAAACTCTCTCTTCTCCCAATCTCCATTTGAGTCTTCATAGTAAACTCTATTTCCATTAGAATCATACTCACTCTTTACCCAATATCCATTTGAGTCTTCATAGTAGATTTCATTTCCATTCTTATCGTTAATCTCAAATGGAAACTCTTTGATGTTGAGCTGTTGTGCGATTGTCTTTTTCATTTCTGTTTTCATTTCTGTATTTGTTTATTTATGTATTTTTTCCACCACTTAACCGCAGGTGGATACTCGGTTTATTAGAATTGTAGACGTTCAAACGTCTTACCATTTTCAGTCATAACGTAGTAGTGAGTGTCTTTGTGAAGAGTAAAGAACTTTCCATCTTCATCAGATATAATTCCATCTGCTCCCTCAGATGTTACCTGATGCATATTGCAGAAGTCTTGAAATTCTTTGGGATTGTAGAGTTTACTCATAACTGAGTAGTTGTCCCCTAATTCGTAATTGCGGGCGATTCGACCTTCGTCAATCATTCTAAGTATAAACATAGTGTTTAGATTTATGTATGTGTTTATTTATGTATACCTTAATATACGAAAAAAGGATTGGAAATCCAACCCTTTCTTCAATTTTATTTACCTTTGGTGTTAAAGGTTTCTTCCTTGTAATTCTTAATACATTCCTCCTCCATTAGGTCAACCCATTTTGAGTAGGAGATTTCTTCTCTATTAAGTTGCCATTCCAACTCTCTTACAAATCCTTGCTTTAAGTATTTACCCATTACTTCTTAATTTTAACCACATAATTTATGTATTGTGGTTGATGTGAATTATCATACTGATGGTAGGTAATGTATGAATTGATTATTTTAGTACCACTTTCATTTACCCAATCTATAAACTGACTATGTTTCTTCATTCCATCAGTTCCCGTATGGAAAGACACCTCTTTTATTTGTGATTTAGTAAACAATCGTTTTAACAATCTCATCTCTCTTTGGTGTTAAAATTTCTCAATATGTGATAATCAAAACACTTTGACTATCATTCTTTGGTGTTAAAGGTTGTTATATATTTCTTTTTTAACCACTTTCTTACTTCATGAATATACGAAAGGTCATCTACTTCTCCAAATGTATTTGACTTTTTTAGGTTTTCTTTTGCTGAAAGAGGTTGGAGGTTACGTAAATCATTTACAAGGTGGATTGGAGTATCCTTTTTAAACCAACTAAGGGGAATAATATGGTCTATATGGTCATTATCCCAGTCCATTCCTTGTTTATCTAGATGTTCTTTTAATTGGGTAGCTGAGTATCCTAATAAGGTTTTAGTGGTAGCTGTTTTATTTCTTTGGAAACGTTTAAGGGTACTTTTAAGAATATCTCGCCACCTCCCAACGTGTTTATTTTCTTCTCTATATATTTTTTCAGTTTCCCTTATCTTCTCCCTATTATTTTTTCTATATTCATAACCATATTCTTTAACATGCTCCCTATTTTCTTGAATCCAAGTTTTATTATATTCTCTAGCATATTTTAAATGTTTTTCTTTATTTTGGATATACCATTGTCTTGTCTTAAGACTAACACATTCTCTACACCAACAACTTAACCCATCTTTTTTTTGCTTATCTTTACAAAATTCAGTTAGGGGTTTTTCAATCTTACATTTACTACATTTTTTCATTGACAAAAAAACCTAAGACGCTTTCGGGGTCGAGCTTCCCTACTCACGCTTAGGCTTTAAATATTTTTATGTATTACCGGCTCGACTCGGTCGATAATACATATTAAAGAAATAGGGAAAGTTAAATAATTCCCCCAATAATATCTCTATCTTCTAGGTGGTCGTATTCATTATAGGTACTAATTAAATAACCTGTTTCTACAGGTGTAAAACCACTAACACATAGCCCTTTTAACTCCTCACTATCAAAGCGCTCACCCAGATTCATATGAGTACTAATATATGGTCCCCCACTGGCGTCGACCATATTGATATTCTTAGTGTCTGAGTAGACTAAGTGTCCATACTGAGCACAGATGGGTCCGGGACCTACATACTCATCATTCTCATTGTACTCCATCTCATGTACCTGAGTCTTGAAGTCATCAATGAACATTGGATGTTCACCTTTAGAACCTACATCCTTACAATATTGCTGATAAGCTTTTTTGTAAACATTAGGCCATCCAAAGCGGCAATGCTTGAAACTACCTTCCCACAATACACTACCATCTTCTTGTTTAGTGATTGTATAAATGTCTCCGTATCTGTTTGTGTATTCCATCTTATCTTTCTAAAATTACAAAATCACCAAAATGCTCATCAAATACTTGAATCAAATGTTCATAATCACTTGACTGCATGTCATCAATTAATCCATCTACATCTTCAAAATCTAATTGTTTAGCTAATTTTTTAGCATATCCTAAAAGGAAAAATGCATTACCTTGGGGACCTGTTAGGTCAATTACAATCTCTGATTGTTGTTTTTTATCTCTAATCATAACTCTTATTTATTAAAATACTTCATGAGCTCTAGCAACTCCAAATTTACGAGGATCTTTATCTTCAAATGACATTATTTTATTTTCGCGCATATTTCGCGTTACTTTGCGGTTAGTCATTGTATAATATACAGGACCATCATATTCCTCATAGAATGGGCGATTCACATCATCTATATTCAATATACGTCTATTTCCTCCAAACGATCTAAAATCTCTTGCTGTGGTTCTAGCCCATTTCCCAGGAGCATATTCAATTTCACAACTTCTCTCTGTAGGAAAGTCATAAATTAATTTAACAGTATTACCTCTTTTTTCACTCATTATTTAAAAATTGATAAATCATTTAAAGCATCCATAGTACCTTCAAACCCAGGAATCTCAAAATCATTAACATCCATTTCAATGTCAATCTGAGTATTAATAAATTCCATAACCTCTTTTCTATCCTGCTCATTCATCAATTCAGATGTTGGGGAGATTTCAATTAACGCTTTAATTAAGCGAAGTGCATTTATATTTTCCATAACTTATTTATTCATGTAATTAATAAAACTTTCTTCGTGAGCAAACATTGCTTCACTAGCCATCAACAAACGTAATTCCTTATTTAACCCATTTTCTAATACTTCAGCAGCATCTCTAATGTCATACTCTTCTTGAGTAAAACCAGGACCCATTCTCATAGCTTCATGTATTATAATGCTAAAATCACGACGTTCTAAATGACCTGTAAAATCACCAACATTAAATGTAAAATAACCATGACCTTCATCATCAAAATTTCTAGCTCCAAACTCATCCTGCAAAGTTTCAATAACCATTGCTGTTTGGTCTTTTCTTAATTGGGTTTTTGTGTATTTTTTCTTGTGCATAACCTTTATTCCCCTAAAATATTCAACATAAATTCTAACTCATCATCAGTGATTAAGCTGTTAGCATATCCATTGATTAGTCGATTGATTTCTTGTACCTTATTCATAACCTTTATTATTTCTTATTACTCCATGAATATACGAAAGAGGGCTGGCTAAGCCAACCCTCCTCGCAAATAATTTATATAATTTGTTTATTTGTTAAATATTTTTCTATTGCCTCTAACTTATCATCAGCATCCGCTAACATAGTAAGTGCTTCCTCAGCATTTTTATAAAAATCACCAGTTGAATGATCACCTATTCCTGCTGGATGATTCTCTAGTATATCTAATGTTAATAATGCCTTTGCTTTCTCGGCTTCGGCACTTGCCTTAAGCATATCTCTTAATTTACTCATAATCTTTATTTTCCTTTTCTATCTTTTTCCGAAATAATCGGATGTTTAGTATACATATTAATAATTTCCTTCACTTCTGGAATAGATTGCCAAACAATTGAATGTTCAGCTTCTGGTGAGTAATCACCCTTAACTAAATAAGCAACAATTGTATCCGGTTCCAAAGTTAAAAACCCATGAGCGTATTTATCGTGTAAATAAACAGCCTCATCTGTATTAATAACTTCATGGTACGTTTTCCCATTAACCAAATCATAACCAATATCAACAATAGAACCACGTATTACCTTAACGTATTTTTCCTGTGGTGGGTTACTCTGGTAATGCATGCCTCTAAATGTATATCTACCATCATTTATGCTAATTGAACATTGATCCCAATTAATACCTAATGTATCTAATGGAAGGGGTGTATAACTACCTCTATTGTCTTTAAATGTTTGGTGTTCTATTTTCTTCATATAATTTATTTTATTTATTAAGCCAATACCCAGTTTTTCTATATTGCATGTTCCTCAGTATATACGATTTCTTCATAATCGATTTCCTCAACAGTCTCACAAATTAAGTAACTATCTTGTACTTTTAGAACGTGGTCTCCTCCTAAGTAATCACGCCATGCCTTTAAGGCTTCCATGTTTATAGACCCATTTGAGTTACTAACTTGGTGTCCCTTAAATTCCCTTAATACTACGTAGTAGGTATCATTGTTGTAGAACATTTTTTTCATCGTATATACGGATTAATTGTTGTGGAGTGTCTAAGCTAGCTTTTGATTATGTTGTTTTCCATAATACTTGTACACATATTAAAATCAATGCTAATAACAAACTAACTATTGTTTTTGAGGTTAGCCCTTCATTAAAATGATAACTAACACCAATAGCATAAATTGTCATTCCGATTCCAAATCCTATAAACCTTGAAGGCCATAATTCACCACCCATTCCACTAACAGTATATTTTGTTCCCCAAATATAAAAAAATGAAATAACGATGCCTGTTGTTGCTACTACCCATTCATTATCCCTAAACCATTTATGTAAAAATTGTCCATTCAATTGGTAAAAGGTAATAATATGAGCTGCTAGAAAGGCTGCTAGTCCTATAAATAAATCCTTAACTATCATGTTTTTGGTTTTGTATTCCCACCCATTCTTTTTTATATTCATTACACGCTTGGTCATAACGGTCATAAATGTCCATTTTTGGGAATTCGTGTTTTAATTCCTCAATTCTATTTATTACTTTACTATAATAACCTCTATTATGAGCGTCTATTAATCGTTCTTCTAATCGTTCTTCGTTTGTCATATTGCTGTTATAAAAAAGATTTCAAATCCTGAGGTGTGCCATCCATTATTACCAAATGTTTGATTAATTATTTTATGTACATCTGGCATATTATAATCTGTTGATTTATGGTATCGTAATTTTGTTGGGGTTCCAATATTATGAAGACGAAGGGTATTATTTATTTCATCTATATAATCGATTATATCACCACTTAGTGAGATAAATATTTCATCAAATTTTATGTTTAATCTATGGTCAAAATATAAATCATGATCAAAGAATAATTCTTTTAATAAGGATCGTTCAGATGGCTTTAATCCTTCTTTAACATATAATAATTTTTTACGTGTATTCGCTTTATTAAATTCAGCTAATGAAAAATCCCTTGCTAAATTATATATTGGTTGATAGTATAATGATAATGAGCATTTATTTTCATCATGTAAATGAGGAAATTTATTCTCAATATATTGTCTTTCTTTTTCAATTTTATCAAATTCTTCATTACTACGACCTGGTAGTCTGGAAAATGTATCATGAGAATAATAATATTGGTAGAATGTACGTGGTAACCATAACCATTTACCTAAATTTTCACAATGGCGTACAATATTAGTATCATTTTGAAAATAATCCATTTCCCCTTCATCAAAACTATGAATTATGTTTCTCCAAGCACGAGCCATTGGGGTTAAATTAAATGTTGGATGTTGTCCTATTACATAACCACCAGCACCTTGTATTTCAATAAAATCACCCTCTGGGGTACGAGAATCACATAAGGAACACATTCCTACTACTTCTGGGTGTTTTAGAAATAAATGGTTGTATACTTCTAGTGTTTTGGGATAAGCATAATCATCACTATCTAATTGGATTACTATATCTCCTGTTGTTCCACGTTGTGGATTATAAAAACATTCTTTTTTACGAGATTGTTCATAATACTTAACTCGGGAATCTTTAGAACATATTTCTAGTAATTGTTCTTTAGCATTACCATAATCCGAGAAATCATCAGTAACAATCCATTCCCAATCAGTATGTGTTTGGTCTAGAATTTGTTTATATAGAGTTTCTACTAAATGGTTTCTTCTATAAAAAGAAGTACTAATGCTAAATTTCATTACTTATCTTTATTTCTTAAAGTAAACCAATTACTAATAGATAACGTACCTAATGTATATAACATCATCCCCAATACTATATACCATCCCAAATATTTAGTATCATTAGTATAATAAATACTAGAAGACATAATTGATAAACCAATAAACCAAGAAAATGCCCAAACATTAGTTGGGATTTTATCAATTACTTTTTTTTCAATTTTAATAACTTTTTTATCATGAACTACTCGTGATAAAGCATCTTGTAAATCCTTACCATATGCGGGGATTAATTCTTTAGATCCATCTTCATTTAGGATTTCGATTTCATATTTCATCCAATCCTCAAATTTGTTGCTATCTTTTCTATAGCTAACATTAATAACTTTTTGTTTCATATTTATGCTTTTAATGATTTACCATTATTTAAATGTACAAACCAATTTTTAGAAGTCCCCGTTCGACTATTATGTTTTTCAACTTTTTTATATTTTATATCATTATTAACGCAATAAATAATAGCATCACAATAATCTTCAAATATTTTTAATTGTTTTTTAGCCATTAGTATCTTCCTGTATCGTATTTAATATTATCTGTAATTGATTCTAATTTTGATTTTGCTACGTTTACTGATCCATCTTCTAGAAGTATTAGAACATCCATTAACGCATTATATAATTTTTCCTTATCCATAATATAAATTTTAATTAAATCCAAACGTTTCAAAACTTTGAGCTTCTAAATCAACATCGAATTCATCATCATTATTTTCAAATGAGTCACGATATTCTTCTATTTCTTTTTCATCTTTCCAAGCAATATTAGGTAATAATCCTGCATTTTCAACTACAGCCCAAATACGTTCTTTCCAAAGATCCATTTTGACATCTTCTACAATACAATCAAATCCTTTTTCCTGAGTTAGGAGGAGGAGGTATCCAATAAAATGTTGAGTAAGTTCATCTAATTCTCCATCAATTGGAAAATTATTTCCATACTCATTAGAACCATTAGTTCCTTTTTCATACATTGCTTTAATTTCTTGCCATTTAGGCGTCAAAAACATTTTTTCTATTTTTTTCATAACTTTTATTTTAATACGTTTTTACCATTTTTTGTAACTATAAACCCAACACTTTCAGACCAAGTACGATCATCATCCATTTCAAATTCATGAAAACTAGCAAACTCAAATTTATAACCATCAATGTTAATTGGAAAACTATCTTTAAATACTTCAGATTTTACACCAAAAAAATCACGAGATGCTCTAAAGTAAAAACCTTCATTACCCATATAATGACCTCTACCAACATATGGAGTTTGAGTTGTAATAAATTTTCCATCAATAAATTCCATATCTCTTTCTATCTCAGCACCTTTAGTACTTAAAATATTTGATAGAGCAGTAAATAATACTTTATTTTCTTTTTCGAATCTATACATAACCTTATTTTTTAATACCTAATAAAAACATAATACCACCAAACATTGCTGTGAAAGCAAATGCCATTTCATTTAATGGATCAGCAAAGTGAATGTAATTTTGAACAACGCCTGCCATTGTAAGCAAACCTAAACCTAGAGCACCTAGTGCTATTACTAAAAATTTGAAATTGATCTTTTTTAACATAACCTTTATTATTTATCCTTATTTACTCCGTAAATATACGAACTATTCCTCGCTTCTCCAACCCTTTTTGTGTTTTTCTTTGCGAAAAAATTTCTTTTTATTTCGATGAGGAGTAGGTATACGCATGGCTTCATTCCATTCGTGTTGAGTCAATTGTATTTCCTTAACCTTTCTCATACACATAAATATACAAAAGGGGATTGGTAAAACCAACCCCCTTCGCGGAAATTTTTAAATTGTTTTTATTTTAACTAATCGTTTATTTTCATCTCTATTTGGTGTTAAAGGTTTTCTACATATGTATAAATTCTCTTAAAAAGCTCATTGCTGAAATCAGTGTTAATTGGTTCTACATCAAGAGATAACTCAACCTCTTCACCATCAGACTGCCACTTATTTTCAAGCGCATTAGCTTTTTGTTGATTCTTTTCAACATAATTACTAATAACATTCATATAGTTGAACTCATTTACTTCAACTACTTCCTCTAACCACTCATAACCTGTATTTGTTGTGTACTGTAATTTAATTTTCATTTCTCTTTTTGTTTTATTATTTTATAATACCTGCTCTATGTTGGAATATATGTTTTAATGATTCATTCATATCACTTTTATCAGCAATATATTCACTAAAATCTTCCATCCAATCATCATCACCATAATCTAAATAAGCATCATCTCCATTTAAACGGATATCGTTTGTTAATGAATCGATATAGATATCTAGGTTTGGTTTACCTTTAAGTGCTCTTTCAGCATCACGAACAACAGATGAAGTATCACCTACAACTTTATTGTCCATATTTTCCTCTTCTAAACCTAAAGCATTATCTCCAGGTACTCCTAGATCATCATCTTCATACCCTCCAGTAAATTGATCAGCAACACCCGATCCTCTAAATTTATTAATCATTGCTTTTGATTCATTTCTAGAATCTAACCAATCAGCAGCATCAAAATCATAAATGTAAACATAATCAGCTCCCATTGAATCAGCTATGGCATGAACTTCATACATTGCTTCCTCAAAATCATCTGGAATGTTATCTTTACCAGCTCTATCTTTATTTTTAGCCTCTATTGCTCCTGTTTCAGGATCTAAGAATGAAATGTATCCTTGATTAGCAATTCTTTTTGCAGATTGAGGCTCATCATAGTGGTTATTTAATGCTACTCCTAAACTTTCAGGGTATCCATCATAGTGATTATAAGTTGAAGTTAAAACTTGATTACCAGCGGCATCTGTTTCTATCATGCCTATTAATGCTCTTGTTGCCATTTTTATTTTGTTTAATTATATGTTATAAATATTATAAATTATACTTAGATCGCCAATTTTCAATTAAGTTTCTACCTACACCTAATTCTAACACAATCGCTTTTTCAGGTACACCTGGTAGTTTATCAGCTGTTATGATATAATCAATGTTTGTATTATTCCAAACCTTCATTTTAATTTTAGCATTTGAATTTTTTGATGTTTTAAACACCATACCTACAGGTAGATTATTATATGTTTTATTTTTTTCAATCTTTACCTTTGGGTGAACATATCCTTTAGGTTCAGTATGTTCCACTTTCCAGGGACCATGTTTACTTTTATCATCATCCCAATACCAAACTGATTTCCAACCTAATTCTGGTTTTGTTGGATATTCGTAATATGTTCTAGTAATTTTACTAATCCTTACTGCTTCTGTTACTGCTGGTCTACCTCTACTCATAATCTATATACAACGTTGAAAATCTTTAACTTCATATTTTAAAAACAATATAGTAAGTGGACTATAAACAATAGTATCAGTTTGACGTCCAAAAACTATTTTTGGTTTTGGATTTAACTTAATAGTTTTTCCAATATTAGGAGTATTAAGTAATTCTTCTAATTCATCATGAGGAATAATAGCAACCCTATCTTCATGGTACATATAAATTGCTAAATAATCATATTTACCTGCTTTTTTATCTGAGTTATAGGCTAAAATATTAGTTGCTGTGAAATTTGTCATTGTTTTAATTTCAATTTTAGCTTCACCAATTTTTTTATTATTCATAGGAACTCCTCCTATTGATTGGTAAATTGGGGCAATTGCATCATAACCTGCTGCATTATCCTTTTCCCAACCAAAGGCCTCACATAAAATTTGTTCACCAAATGCCCCACACATTGATGCTAATTGATTACCATCTAATAATTCATGGTACTTTTCAAAATCTCTAACTACTGATTTAAACATAACTTTTATTTTAATTTTAATTGTTTTTTAACATCTTTCATGTGACGACATTGTCTATCTTTTGCTCTCCACTTGCCAGAGCACGTACAATCTACTTTTTCACCTACTACAGTAACATTGTAGAAGTGACCTGGGTCTGATTTGGATTCAAATTTGAATTCGTTTTTTTGAGGTTTTACCTTTTTAAATTGAGGTTTAACCCAATTAATATCTTTTAATGTAGTTTCAGGTAATACCTTCTCCCAAGTAGGTACAATCCACTTTTGACCATCGTTATCTGTAAATAAACTAGGTGGTAACATTTCACCTTTATAAGTGTATCTAAATACTTCTACATTAACGAATGAACCAAATCCTTTAGGGTTGAATTTAAACCCTTCACCCTCGGGACGATAAATAATACGATGTCTTAGATTACCGTATTTGTTTGTATTTGTAAATTTGTATAGCATAAAACCTTAATTCCTTTATACCATAAATATACGAACTTATTTTGGGGTAACCACGCCTCTCTGAGAAACTACTTCAGCTGATTTACGATTTGCAAATTTAATGGCAGCACCTTCTTCTTGTAATTGATAAAATTTACCTATAAAAGCAGCAGTAAATGTATCCCCAGCTCCTGATACATCAATTGTATCTTGTGGGTTAGGTGATTCATATAATATTCCATTATATTCAGCTCCCTTTTTACCTAAAGTAGTAATAATATTAGTAGTTGTTAGATTTGGGTTATTTAAACGTTCAGATTCATTTAATTTAACAAATGTAAAATTCTCAATAATATCATTTGTAAGTTTACGTTTACTATCTAAAATGGATAATACAGATTTGCGAGCAATTTCCTTTAAATCTAAATCACTTAAAAAACCTTTATTGTAATCACTTACAATTACTATATCAGCTTGACCAATACTAGTATCTGTAAACAAATTCCATTTAAAACTATCATTAAAATTATCTCCTTCATCAACACGGAGAAACATATGATTAGATTTTTCTTCTACATAACGGGTTTTTGTAATATTTGGTTTTTGGTGGATTTCAGCTATTATGCTTTCGGGGAATAAAGCGTTAAAATTTGATGCTGTATTGCCAGCCATTCCCTCATTTTCAGTAGAGTATTTAGGGTTAATTACTGGGACTGGGGCTTCGGGTGATATTCTATTGGCATCACAATAAATAAATCTATCAACACACGTTTCTCCTATTATTAATATTTTCATTATTTCCTTCTTCTATTAATTGTAAATCTAACGTATAACCAACACATAGAGCTTCTAAAGATGACCAATCATTTAATGTTATATCTACTAGTACATCATCAGGTATGCTATGAAAAAAGCTTATAGCATCTCCCATCATTCGTCAAATAAAGACCAGATTGGTTTTTGGGTTGGTTTTCTTTTACTAGCTGCTTTAAAACTTGGGTATGTTGTTTTAGCCCATTTATGCCATTCAGTAAATGTTTCGTAACGTTGTTTTGCTGATGTTTTACTCATCTTTTTAATTATTATTTAGTTATTATTTAATTGTTGTTCTACTTTTTCCCAATATTTAAGGGTTCTATTTGATTTAGGACCTCTAGGTCCTCCATTCCAACTTCTAGAAATCGTTTCAAAGTTACTATTTTTATGATGGAATTCTTTCCATATCAAAAACATATGAATTGATTTTTGCCTATCAAACCTATCTTTTAAAGTAAATCGTTGATGTGAACCAATTCGTTTACAAATACGATTTACCTCTCTAACCATAATAGGTCTGATTTGTAATACACCTACTGATGGTTCTTTTAGATGTCTGTCACCAATTGCGCTGTCTATACCGCGAGATTCAACGTATATTAACGCATTAACTAAATTTTCAATGCGTTTGGGTGGTATAATAACAGGTTGTTCTATAACAACTTCTCTAATAGATTCCAACATTATAGGTTCTAATGAAGGAGTTGAATTCCCACTACTAATAAAAAGGGGAAAACATAATAACATAACCATTTTTTTCATAACTTATTTTTTACTTGGAATTTGACCTAATATATCTGAAATGTTTATATTTTTTAATTTACTAATTGTATCAGCTATACGCTGGCAATCTTCATATCGTTCTTCTCGGACATAATGTGGTAAATTTTCTTCCAATGTTTCAGCAAAATGTTTTCTTTCAATAGTAATATCAAATACAGAATTTTCAGATTCTACTATCACCGATAACAAATGTATGTTTTTCTTTTTGGTCTTTAAATTAGCAAATATACCATCAACAATTGCTGAGGCTATTCTAAAATCTTTCTGCATAACCATTTCCTCAAATTCCTCTGTACTCTCTACTGTAAATTCTGCTGCTTTCCACTTCATATTAAAATAAGTCTAAAAATCCTTTATCTATTTTCTTTTCCCGTAATATACTAAGTTTTTCTTGCTTATCCAACATTTTTGTAGCAAGCTTTTCTAAGTGTTTTTCTTTTTGAGTATCGTAATCATTAACAAGTTTATCATGTTTACGATGTTTCTTTTTTTTTAATAAAGGGATTTTCTTTCGCCCCATAATTATTTTCTTAATAATCTATCGTTCTCACGTTCAATAAAGTCTAATTTAACTTTTATAGCTGCTAATTCTGCTGTAATACTTGTTAATTGAATTTGACAAGATTCTTTATCTCCTTCTAATTTTTCAACTCGAGCACGTAAATCATCACGATACATATTTTGTTCAGTCATAGTTTCCTTTTCTTTTTCACGCCTATTACGGATTAAAAACTCATAAAACTTCCAAGCTCCAGCACCACCAGCTACAGTTAAAGTTGTAATTATTATTGTAGTTAATTGTTCGCTCATTTTTTTAATGATTTATGTAAAACTTCTCGTTTTAGTTTAAATAAAATCCAAGTCCACATACTTGCATAGAAGAATGTAATTAATAAATTTTTAAAATCCGTTATCACAAATGGTTCTGTATCTAAAGTTGAAAATATATTTACAACATATCTAATTGTCGAGAATAAATATAAAACTAAATATAATGATACAAACCTAGATAACCATTTAGTATTATTTATTGATATTATCATTGATATACTAGCTATTAAATAGGCAAAGTATAACCAATAAGTGTATGGTTGATCTGCTTTAGTCCAATAATCTAATGTAGTCCATAAGACCTGATTGTTTAACACATCACTCGTTATCCAAAAGAATAATAATGGTTGGAAATCATAATACAGTAATGTATCTTTTATTTGTTTAAAATATTTTAAAATCATAATCTCGATATTATATCTAACTCGTCATTTTGAGAATCATCACCTAAACCTAATTCCGCTAGTCGTTGTTTAGTATAATCATCTAATTCCCAATCAACTTGTGAATTATTTAATGGTTTATGGTCTTCCATTCCCTCAATCTGTTTATCACTAAATATATCACCTATTGTTGTGAAATAACAATTATAACATAAAAATTCAACATTATTCAATCCATAATGTTTTTTATTTCCGTCCTTAAAATGTAAAAGTAAGGCCATTTTGTAATCAATTACTCTTCGTTCATGATAACCACACTGATTACATTCTTCTTTTAAATATCCCTCTTCAATTAACCTATGTTTGATTTTAGATGGATTAAAAGACGATGAATCTAATCTACCTTCAATAATGTCTAAAACATTAAAATCACTTTTACCTGGGTTTAGAAATTTAGGTATACCTTTACCTGATTGATTTTTGTGTTGCTCAAATAAATTATCATGGGTATCGCTTTCGTATAACTTTGCCCACTTCTTATAGTGTTGATATGATACATTTAGGTATCTACATGCTGCTCTATTTGATTTAGTTTTAGCCATAGCAGCTAAAATCATTTCTTTCCCAAGTGGTTTTGCTTTTGGCATTGTTAATCAGTTATATTATTACTTCTACCTGTTGATTTTTGGTGAAAATTATATTCATCTTCATCTACAAATAAAGTTTCAATCCAGGTATCATCTTTTTCAACATTACCATGCATTATAGTAACACTACGTTTTATTCCTGTTGTAGAACAATCTGTGCAAG
>JACKZZ010005721.1_pt1 | contig 19299 bp, 12 predicted proteins | sample 8027871 | NCBI WGS metagenome assembly JACKZZ01 (sample SAMN15724774, study PRJNA655200) | protist metagenome | isolation source: fluorescence activated cell sorting (FACS) single amplified genomes of... | place: USA: West Boothbay Harbor, Gulf of Maine | collected 2000-07-19
TACCAAACATCCAGACGGGACAATTATCGGGGTACATAAAGGACGACGAGACCATAGCACTGATTTTGTCAGAGGAAATGATATGCCGCCTTTATATTCGTTGTATTGTGTGAGCAATGTTCTGTTTTTTTTGTAAAGTCTGTCTGGGGGGGATACTAGCTTTGGTTGTTCATTTCCCTCTTCTTCTTCTTCTTCTTCTTCAGTATCGCTGAAAAAAGCACTTTTTTCTTGTGTTTGGTATTGATATCTACGTGCTTCTGTCACGTTATGTTTCTTATTTCTATCTGGTGTCATACGTTGGTATATGTTTTTCAATAGACTATTCTGGTTTTCACTGTTCAAATCACTATATTCTTCCACTGCATCTACAGGTGTCGACATATATAACCCTATTGGATTATTATCACTGTAAGTATTGTAAGCTGAACCAGGCGACGGTGAATTTTTGTTATTGCTATTATCATTAGCAGTAGTAAAATCAAATATGGATGCCATCTTTCTTTTTTTATTTTTTGCTCCAGCCGTATAAAGTATGTGTATATTTTAAGTAAAGATTTGTTACGTATTTTTCTATTGTTTCGTCAATGTTTGTATGTATCATGTGTGTGTATGTATGCCGACAATAGACGGCTACGTCGCTCTCTGGGCGGTGGTGTGTTGTAGTAGTTTTGTTATTATTATTATTAATTTTTTTTTTGTATTGTTGTTGGTTGTTTTTTTGTTGTTGAATTATTATTACTTGTAAAGATAACAAAATTTATTATTGTTATTACCAACAACAACAAGAAAATAAACTGCTTATATCTCTCTTGTTTGATTTCAGTATTTTATAACTACTTATCATTGATGGATTGAGACATTGGCGAATACGTTATAGAGTTAGTTGGTAACAAACGCGGCTTTTGCGGCAGAAAAAACACATCGAAAAAGATCCATTTTAGCACTTTGACCGACTTAATTATTTAATATACATAACGTATACAGCATACAAGGTACAAGTAAAAAAAGCAAGAAAATAAAAATAGTATTATTATCAAACTTGTTGCCTGTAAGACATGACTAACACTCAACTGAATCAACCAACTCACTCAATCTTCTTGCTTCCACCTCCTACAATTCTAATTTACAAGGGGATACTATACAAGGACCTGTAACGGGAATCCCCACACCAGCAATACAATGGCAGAGCATTTGGAATGCCTTATCGTGCACATACGCCGACACAGCATTGGGGCCGTTATTAATTTTTAAAAAGTACCACAGTACAATACAGTGGTTGAAATCAATTCGATGTATCCATTCTCCTCCCTTTTAAATATCTCTTACTATTATTATAACCAACAACTACGGCACAGTACAGTGGTTGAAATCAATACCATGCATCCATACTCCTCCGTTTTAAATATCTCCTCCTACTATTATAATGAACTACCATAGTACAATGCAACACTTGAAATCAATACAATGTATCCATACTCCTCCGTCTTAAATATCTCCTACTGCTAATGTAACTAATTACTATTCAAAAAAAAAAAAAAATTTATTATTTATTATTATTATTATTAAAAAAAACAATTGTGAGTAACGACACATGAGCAATGTAAAATGATCCATTTACCACAAACAGGCACACACAGTAGTGCAGCTGAAAGCAAATATACAAGTACAGTTGAAAGAAGTGTTAAAAGGAACGTTGTTACATATATATATATATGGTAAAAAGCCAACATAACATTATATAATAGCAAATGGATAACGAGACCAACAGCGAGAGCAGCACGTTGCGTGTATCAAAACCGTTGAGTTTATTACAGCATAATAACTTACTGCCAAAACATTCACCATCACCGAAAAATAGTAGTGTTAGCACTAACAACAACAAAAGTACAAGAAACACGAATGACAATAAAAAGAAACAAAGGAAGAAGCAACTTCTTAAAACACAAGCAAAGAACCATAAAAACGCCAAAGGTACTACATCATCTTCCACAGCAAACAAAAATACCATACCATCATCCCCGGCATCATCGTGGATAATATCTCCAACTGCCAAAGCATTGTTAAAATGTTTACACATTTTTGCCACTAAAGATGGTATATTGGATTCAAAGTTGTATAAATCATTTACCTTTAATAGTTTAAAAGATGGGCAAATATTATCTAAAATATTACAATGTGTTGATGGGGATAAGAATGTGTCGCCATACAAAGTTGCAAATAATAGTAATAATAAGTACAAAGGTAGACGCCATACCATAAGTGAGTTAACAGCAACGAATGATAGCAATGATAAAAATACAATGTCGAAACAAATAACAGATATCTATGAAAAATTACAAGTGAAGTTACAAGACACGCCATCCTATCTATTGTTTGCAACCGTTTCGCCCAAAAAAAACAACGAACTGAGTGATGCGCAAGCTAATGTAAATGACACGTTGGTGCAAATTTTGGAAATGTTAGCGGTATACATTGTTTTGTATTCACCGAGTCACGAACGTTACGTGGCATTTATTATGAATGAGTTAGATATCAACACACAAACCAATATGAAGTTGATTTTAGAAAAGTATTACGAGAATAATATTAGCTGCAACGAAGAGGGCGAAGATGAAAATGATTGTAACAATAGCTGCAACAGTAGTATTTTAGATAGTTTAAACATTCACAATGCTAGTAGCGTTAATAATGGCAGCAGTACTAGCTTCAACGTGTCGTTGAATTTATCCATGGATACACCATGCAAAAATAGAATCACACATGCGAAAACAATTGTTGATAAATTAATAGTGGAAACAACAGGGTCGCATGCCAACAGCAATTCAAATAGTCATTTATTATATACACCATCACCAATTGCATTATCAATGTCTTCTCATAACTTAAATCGTAGTGATAATTCTGATTTGGACGCACAAGTACCGCGTAAAAGTACTGTCCGACAACGACGCGCACGGCAAGCGTTGCAGGCACAGACACCATCGTTATCAGATTTATCAAACGATTCCATGTTTGATTCGCCATCTGTTACGGAACGAAAAGAATTACGTAAAAATGACAATGTGGAGGGTGAAATCAAATCGTATAAAAGTGAGATCAAACGGTTAAAAGAAGAGATTAAATTATTGAAAACAAAGTCAACGCGATCGACACGGTTAGAACGCGAGAACATAGCATTGAAAGACGAGTTGCAATATTTACAAAACGATTTAGTACGTGTCAGTGATGAATGCTTGCAATTTAAACAAAAATATGAAGATTTACATAAACAAATACATGAACAGGCATTGAACAATGTAGACACTATATCATCAATTGAAATGCAATTTACAAATACAGTGAAGGATTTAAAACAACAAAATAAAAATTTAAATGCAGAATTGAACCGTGTGCGAAGACAAGGTGAGAACATGAAATCATACGCCGATGAGTTAGACGAATTGCGTACTATTAAAGCGAAATACGAAAAAGTAAATGTAAGTGCAATAATTATATATTTTATGAATATATTATACTCCATCACCAATAGCCAACGCCATCTTGCTAACCCCCTTTTCACATACAGACGCAATTAACACGCTACAAAAAGAAAATAGAAACATTTCAAGACGTTCGTAATGAAATGAAACAAATGAAAAAATCGTTAGATGAAGCAAATGTAAAAATACACGATTACGATAACGTAGCAAGGCGTGAAAAATTACAAAAGAAAGAAATTGACAATTTAAGAAAAAATGTTGTAAACAGTGAATTGCGCAACGCAAATTTAGAACGATTAATTGAGAAGAAAGAAGATATTCTAGCAGAGTTGCAAGCGAAAGTAAATGTAACTACGCCAAATGCAATTCATGATGCGCGAAATCAATTGATGCGTGAAGGAGAAGATACATTAAATGCTGAACTCAATGGTAGTATAGGTCTAAACGACGCAAATGCTAGCAGTATTACTGACACACCAAAATCATTGTCATCATCTAATCCATTTGTATTTTCACCTTTTCCAAAATCACCTGCAAATAATGTTGATAAAAACGAAACGAAGAAATCCGTGGAAACGAAAAAAATAGTAAATATTAACAGCAAGAATAATAAATCAAACGACATCAGTAAACGGGCCAGTCAGTTACAGAACAATGTATACAATACGCCAATAACAGTAAATAAAAACGCGGAAGATGAGAGAATAACACCCTTATCAGAAAAAGTAATACGTCGTGTGTCCAATTTAATGGATCATCCAACCAGGAGCATTATCGACGAAAATAATAGTAGTAGCATGATATCAACACAAATATCCCAATTGAGACGAAGAGACGAGACACGGTTCAATCAACAGATACAATCATTGACGTCGGCGTTATCAATTGAACAAGAAAAATGCAAAGAGTTAACTTCACAACTTGGTGTGCTAAAAGAAATGAATGAACAATATGTTGAACAATTAAGTGTATTTGAGAATATGTCGAATGAATGCAACGATATGAAAGCAAAATGTTTGAATTTAGAAAACGAATTAAATGCAAAAGCAACTACAAATACAGAAATGTCAAAAGATATAAAAGCCAAACAGAAGGAAATAGAATCACAATTGAATAGTATCAATCAATTAAATATGCAATTAAACAAGTTAAAAACATCGAACCAATTAGAGTTGGAAAAGATTAAACTTGAAGCAAGCGAGGCTATAGAATCTCTCAAAGCAAGTCATTTGGAGTATGTCTCAACTATTAAAACGCAACATTCAAATGAAATTGAATTAACACAAGTTAATAATCAAGATATTGTTAAAAATCTAAGAGATGAGTTGAAAACAATACGAGAACATTCAAATTCAACCAATAATAATACAGAGGGATTATTGCTCAAGATAAATAAAAAGAATATTGAAATTGAAGATTTAAATAATACAAATATTGAAATGAACAAAAAACATGTTCAAGAAATGGAACGCGTGCGTAACAAATGCAAAGACGAAGTAAACCAAGCAACTAATCACCACCGTGCATCGTTAAAATTGTTGCAAGAGAAAATGCGCGATGAACATGCGAAAGAAATACTAGAATTAAACGCAACTTTAAAAACAAAAGACACTATAATTATGGAGCAGCAGCAAGAAATAATGAATGAAGCGAAAGCGTTGCAAAAATTGCGAGATGAGCATTTAAATCAATCAAAAACATTGAGAAGCGATTACGACGAGAAAATAAATCATCTTAATGGAATGCTACACCAAACGGAAAAGACGTTTAACGATTTAACGGCACAAATGGAAAACGAACGTGAAACGGTGTTAAAGGACAAGGCCGACGTTGTACAAAAGCACCAGAAGGAAATTCATTTGTTGAGCGAACAGCACCATGTTGATATAGAATTTTTACGTAAATCACAGAGAGACGAGTTATCTTCTTTGCGAGAAAAATTTAACAGCGAGCTTCAACAGGTGCATGACAAGCAGCATGCAACGATTATTAAGATGAAGCGTGATCTTCACAATGATTTAAATTCAACGGTAAAGGAAAAGCTAGAAGATCAACAAGGACAATTCTACTTGGAAAAACAATCGTTAGAAGACAATCATAAAAAAGCATTAAATGGGCTAAAAACCCAATACAACGATGAAATTATTGCAACGCGAAACACCCTAATCGCCAAACAAGAGTCATATATTAATGCATTAAAAATAAAACATTCCGATGAAATGCGAATTCAAGTATCAAGCCATGAACAAATAACATTAAAATTAAAGCAACAGAAGGAACATTTCCAGCAAGAAGTTTCGCGCCTATCGGAAAACCACGAACTAGAACTCGGGTTAGCAATAAAAGACAGGAAAGAAGCATATGTTCGCCATACCAACGAAGTTAATATACTCAAAGAGCAACATGAAAAACAAATACACTCTATCAGTAAAACTCACAATGACACAATGCAAATGTTGCATGTTGAGTTTCAGGAGCAACAACAAAACGATTTAAATCAACACTCTCAGGAATATAACAAATTAATGAATCAAAACGAAGAGCTTATCACAAAGCATTTGCATGCCATGGAAGAATTAAAAGTCAAGCACCATGAGAAAATAACTATGTTGAAAGCAAAACACCATGAACAAACCGTTGCAATGGAGACCAAATATTTGGGTCAAATCGAAAAATTGAAGAATGTTCACGATTCTGATCATAGTACACTGCGTGATGAATTGGAGCAAGATATTACGAATCATTTATCTACAATTAAAACATTAAAAGACAACGTAGATACGCTTAATAGGAACTTTTCGTTAGAAAAATCAACGTTGGAAGAGCAGCAAGTAATTGCTATCGGTGAATTGACAAACAAATATAACAACGATATGAATGTCCAAAAACAAAAATCTGCACATGATATTGAAATATTACAGCAAACGATTGATCAGCTTACTTCTAATGTGAAAAATTTAAAATCTGATATTGTCCATTTGTCTGACAAGCATGTTCTGGAAATAGCATCGCTGAATGAAATGAATAAAAAAAATACAATTTTGTTAAAAGAGCAACATGATAATGATGTTGCGTATTTAAAATCAAAATCGAAAGAGAAGGCAATGAAAATTTATAAAGACAGCGTTCAAAAATTAAAATCCAAGCATGACGAATACACCAAGTCGCAAAACGAACGGTATACAACCTTGCTGAATCAAATGAAAGATAACAAGTTAAAACACGAGGAAGAAGTTCAATCACTTCAAACATTATTAATAAGTTTGAAAAATAAACACTTCGACGAATTGAAACAATTAAATCACAATAATGATGTTGCGACAAAATCATTGATGGAAAAGCATAGTAAATCGATGGGCATTTTGACAACAAATTTAAACAATAAATGCGATGAACTGGCCTTAAAGTTAAATACCGAACATAGAAATGAGCTTAACATGTTAAAAAGGAAGCATGAAGAGAATATAAATGAGTTAAAATCAAAACAAAAATCTGTGATGCAATCAAATACAGCAAAATTAAATGACGAAATATCTAAACTGAGTAATAAATTACAAAATTACAAAGATGACAGCAACGACAAATTAGACGATGTTATTGAAGATAAGGAACAACTTGAAGAACAGCTAGGTGAATTACAAGATAAATACGACACTTTAATGGACAAACATGACACTACCGTGGACGAATACAAAGATACGCTACGCATGACGAAGGAGAAATACAAAGCGTTGTTGAAGGAACTTGATGCTCACACGCGGAGTGACTTGGCTAAACAAAAGCAAGAATTTGACATACAATTAAAAAAAGCCGTTGAAGCAGTGAACCATACGCATTCTGATGAAGTTGAGAAGCTAAACCATGCAATACAAAACTCTGAAAGAGAAATTCAACTGTTAAATGAAGAAGCGGAGTCTATGCTAAAAAAACATAACAGTGATACTGCTGATTTTAAGCATGCCATCGAATCAAAGGTGTCTGAAATGGAACAGATGAAAGTCCATCATTCTGACGAATTGGAGAAGATGAATGATACGATACGAGCTTCACAAAACCTAATGAATGCATTGAAACAGGATGCGGAAGGCGCCAATGAAAAGAATTTGGATGAAATCAAAAAATTAACTGACACTTTGGCACTTCAAGAAAAAGAAATCGCTCTGTTGAAGGAAAATACAATTCAAAATCAGGCAACACGAGACGATGAGCTTGAATCTTGTCGAGAACTATTAAAAGAGCACGAGGCGGCGATCCAAAGGTTGAAAGCGGATAACACTGATTTAAATGGTGCATTGGATATGAAAACAAAACAATTAAGTGCATATAAAACGTTAAGCGAAAAGACAAATAAGTCATTCACTATTTGCAAAACGAATTGGAACTCAGAGAAAGATGTGTTATCAAAATCGTTAGCCGATGAAACAAAACTTAATGCGCATTTATACGAAGCAGTTGATAAGTTGAAAGTTCAATATGAGGAACAAATGCGAAATGACAGGAAGAAGTTATTGGAAAGTATTAGCGAGAAAGATAATGATATCAAGACAGCTACCGAGAAAATTTCCATCGCAGAAAAACACGTAAATGAAAAGAATGATGTTATTGCATCTTTGCAAGCTCAATTACACGAAGCGAAGGAGACGGTGCAAAAAAACAATGATCGTTTCGAGGTAAAATTGGGCGAGTTGAAGGATAAAGACCTGGCGATTGTGGCACTTGAAAATGTATTAAATGAGTCAAAAGAGAAATGGAAAAAAGAACGAGGTGCTTTAAAAGATTTATTGATGGAAGAGCAACGAATCAATAGCGACATGCGTTTGATGTACGAAGATAATAATAGCACTAGCGATTTACAGTTTGGTACAGCGAGTGAAGGTGAAGATCAAGTAAATGATATTACGATTATTGAGGACTCTTCCTGGAGTGACGACGACGATGATTATAGTGATTAACGTTTTTTAGCTGACTATACAAAAAGTACACACATTATAAATATATTTACCAGTATTACATAAAATATTACTCGTAATTGGTAATAAAAAAGGACATGAAATATCTTAAATGATACACTATTGTGATAGGGAGGCCAATATAGTGGTTTAGGATTAGGGTTAGCTCTAAATTTTCATTTTAACACCCCTAACCTCTTTATTTTTTAATAAATAATTTTTTATAAATTACTAATATTATCATTTACTATGGACACAGCAGGTGTTACAAAAAATACAACAGAAGAACTCACACACAATTTTAAAACGCAATTTGTAAAAAATATATATGTTTAGCTAAATCTTGTTGGAAATTCGTGGGCAAAATTCAGAACGAACGACTCCGAACGACTCTTTGAACCTGGCATCAGAAGAAAGGTATTTTCATAAAGTATCATTTAAGTCATATAACTTTTTTGATTTCATTTGATTTCATACTTAAAATTGAACTCTAACGTCACCATATGTGATTTAATTTTGATTTTCAACTAAATGACGTTCAAAATAAATATTTTTGATTTTAAATGAGATAATAAATAATTTCGCATAAATATTGTTCTCTATATCTATATGTTGTGATAGTTGGGAATCTTTTTATCAATGTATAAAGGTAAACAAAACACTTGGTCTTGGTTCGATTTATCCATGATTACGTCGATTTTTCGTACGCTGGTATAAAATTTCTTGCGAAATAAAAATGTTGAGTGAGTGAAATGAATAAAAAAGTATGAAAATATTTTAAATTATTATAATTATTTTATTTATACTTGTTAGTATACAACTAAAATTGTAGTATATCAGCAAAAGTGTATCATTTAAAATATTTCATGTCAAAGTAAAATGATATATATATAATTATCATATTATTTCCCTTACTCATCATTTTCTTCATACGCGTATTTCAATACCATTGGTGCCAAGCAGTTCACTCCATTCTCTCTAGATAAATTTTCTCAATCAATCTCTCCAATTCCAAATTCAACCATTGAATGAAATAACTAAAAAATACTTTTTACCATCCATATGTGCTGGATAATCTACTAATAATCCACCTGTGAAACCAACATCTTTTGCGACACGGCATATTAAATGACAATCCTTGGCTGTCTCTGGATAAAATTGTAATACTGCTTTTGCTTTTTTACGTAGACACGTGCGTAGTGTACCTGTGTGTGTGTGTGTGTGTGTGTGGATGTTCTCATGTTAGACAAAGGTTTTATTACATTGCGTAATTTATGATGTATAAATATTTCTTGTACTTACGAAAGAAGCGACTTAAACGTTGTTCCACTGAATGCGGATTGATCATACCATTATCATTACTATTGTATTTCTTTTTCTTCTTATTATTCTTATGCTTTTTATCAGTACTAGTATTATTTTTGCTTGCAGTGTTATTATTATTATTGTTGTTATTACTACCACCACCTTTACGCCGTTTTGACGGATAGCACAACCACTGCAATGCACTTATTGATATTACACCATCAAATATATTACGTCGAAAACCTAACCCATCGCCCATGTCGCTTTCAATTAAATCTGCAATTCCATAAGTAGTGACATGGCTAGCCCTCTTACTATTACTTTTTTGTTTCTTCGTTTGATACTTATAGTTATCATCATCGTCCCTTTTACGTTTAGAATTATTAGTAGTAGTTGTGGAGGTAGTATCCACTCTATTTAACCTATTTGATGTATGTCTTACACTTTCATCCAACATAGTCCTGTTAATGTCAGTCCCAACAACTAAATGACCTTCGCGTAGCAATTTTTGATGACTAAAGCCACTACCACACCCGATATCCAATATTAACCCATCCACACCTACTGGAATTTGCAACAACTGTATCGCTCGTTTTGATAATATATTTTGTGTTTGTTTCATTTTATTATTGGTTGAATATTTTAGTGCTTCTTTTTTATTATAAAAAGACGTAGCCCCTTTCGGGTTGTGTTCCGGCCGTGACATTTTAATATATAAAAGGAAAAAAGTGATACGGGGGAGAAAATGGGATGAATTAAATGTGGTAGAATGGTTTTAATAAATGAGGTTTCGATGGACGATCCTTACCATCTGCAGCGTGAACGATCAACCTCTTCATTTTTTTTTTTGCTGTTTGCGGTTTGCTGTTTGTTTGCTGTTGTGGTGGTGGTTGATGGAGAAGTGGTACATATTATTTCCTTAATGGGGGTAATTTATTACTCTCTATGTGTATATACTACTTTAGATAATTAAGTACTATAACCTCAAATAATACATGTGGTAAATTGGACACATAACAATACTATCAGTAATGGTGTATAAAATCCTATATGAATTTAGTGACCATTTTGGTATTCTTCAGCTCAACATGAATGAATTAACAGAGCAATAATAAATTGTAAGACTAAAACCAGTCGGAAGGCTATTGCGTGCTATTTAATGCTAACTCTACCCTAAATATCTAAAAACTCCAGTTTTAACAAAAAGTAAAACATCCGCAAATCACGTCCGCCGGGATCCCAAATTTGTCGAAAACATACACATACAAAACAATCGTTAAAAATCGTCACACGAATTTTTATCTCCTATAAACCTATACATACATGTTTTATATATATATCTTACACCAAAAAACAGTAACTGTGTTTTGGTACACAATTACATCAACATTCAGTACATTTTCTAAATTTATTCAAAAAACAGTGGAAAAATGTGTGGTTGATTAAGGTTATTTAATACTATTGTAATGCTAGCGTCGATTTTGATATCATTGTAATGATGTTAGTAAACTGCTTCCTTGTGTAGCAACTTCGAGTTGTTTACCTTGAAGTGTTTATTTTGATATATTAAAATAATGTTAATACATTAATTTAATTTTTAAGTCTAGAAAAATGATAATTGTTTTATGTTGAAAAAAATGAAAAATTTTAATATTCAAATAAAGTCAAAATTCCCAGAGCAATAAAAAAAAAGTGAATTGACAAAAAATCAAAATGGTGCTGTAAATGCTAGTTATTAATATCAAAAACGAAGCATTTTGTAAAATTATCGTTTATTACATATATAAAAAGTACTTTGTGAGTTATTTCGTGTTTTTAACAGAAAAAACACGGTTTTTAAACATTTTTTCACTCGTATACTCATTTATTCGTTGTATATACAGTGTTTAGCAGGCAAATACGCCTGAAACCCCCAATTACCATGAAATAGTAAAAAAATGAAAAATATCGAATAAATGTAGAAGTTATGGGAGAAACATTGTAAAAACTGGTACGCAACTTAGTTTTAATACAAAACATTTGCACAGCTTTGGCGATGCAGAATAAAGGTTTCTAACATTGTTTTTAAACACTTTTTGGACTTCAGCAAGGGTAAAATTGGGTATTTCTAGATAATACAACGACACAGCATTGTCACGGAGACACTCCCTGTCATACTGCAATTCCATACTCTCCCTTGCATTGCAAAATACACTTACAAAAACGTCAGTTCGACACTTTCCCATTACATACGAAGCTGTAACCAATACTTTTATGTTACATACTAACCACAGAAACAATGCACAGCCATTCTCGCGTCCTTACACCTCCATTTACTGGAGATATGCCACCACTTGTAAATCTCAGGATGGTGTTTTAATTAGGGTTACATTGTGGGTGGGTTTTAATGATAACAAAATAACGTATTCTTATGACAAAAACAATGTATAGAGTTGTACGTAGCTTGTTTGAAGTACAATAAATATAAACAGCTTTGGGGTTGCAGATTAAATGTCTCTAACATTGTTTTTTAAACACTTTTTGGTTTTCGACAAGGTGTAAAATGAGGTATTTCGAATATTTACTCATAATAACAATTGTAATAACACTAATAACAATACGAATACAAGTTGCTCATAATAACAATTGTAATAACACTAATAACAATACGAATACAAGTTGCTCATAATAACAATTGTAATAACACTAATAACAATACGAATACAAGTTGCTCATAATAATAATTGTAATAACACTAATAACAATACGAATACAAGTTGCTCATAATAATAATAATTGTAAGAACACTAATAACAATACGAATTTAATAATTGGCCATTCCGTTCGAGTAGAAAACATTCATCCGAAAGTGACCAAAACAATTTTTAAAACTCTAAAAACCCAGCATAAGAATATAACTGGCAAAGACACTAATAGCGCAGGAAAATACCATTACATGGTATTTTCCTGCCCGGGGACTGGGACACTTTTCCACTTTTCCACGTTACCAACTACAAATTTAAATTGCAAATGCATCAGAAATATTCAGTAAATCAGTTTAATTAATTTTACATGATTGATATCAAAATCAGCTCCCCTGTGCCCTGTGTATGTGTATATATCAACAATACTGTGCGATGATAATAACTATACGTAAGGAGCTGTGCGCTGTGCGTTAGTCTTCTCGAGTGTCGAGTGTCGAGTGTCGAGTGTTTATTCTTTCTTCGTGGCGCGTCACACTAATAACAATGCGAATACAAGCAGCTCATAACACTGATAACAATGAAGATCATCGTGTTGACAATACATCCGTTTTCGTAATACTGTAATATAAATTACAAAAATAACACGTAGGAGAATTGTAAAATAAATATGGCCAATAGCAACAGCCTTTTTTACTATTACTTTTTTTTTTTTTTTCCAACTATTATTATTATTGTGTATTCCAGTATTGTTATTATTATTGTTTTGTGCTTTTGTTAGTTGTTGTTCTTCTTCCATTTTTTCTTCTTTTTTCTTCTTCTTCTTCTGTCTACCAGTCTACTACTACCAGGTATGTGCGTATCACATCATTCATTATTATTATTATTATTATTATTATTATTATTATTAATTATTACGTATTGATTAACCTCGTCGTCCCTCCTCTCATCCCGCATCTCAACCGCCGTGTGGAACGATTGAATCACAGGTTGTATAAAAGCCAACTAACTACTGTCTTCAGACAAACAACGGTATAAGTGTGTGTGTGTGCATGCGTAGGTATATCTAAAAGTGATAACTGTTTGCCCAGTAAATTAAAAATATTAAAAACGAAAAAGTTATACACAGCTCAAATATTTTAAAAGATGACATCAAAACGTGAGTTTAATCGTCAGAATTCATTCGTTATCAGTAGTCAAAGTGAACAATCAGCAAAACAAGATGTTGATTCCGAAGCACATTTTTGGGTTTCATTAATCGATACTACAGCAGCACGTAGAAAGCTAAACGACGGCGACGACGATAATCCAACACTGAGGAAGAGACGACGCTCAAAATCATACACAACGATAGACACATCGGTTTATTTAGACAGTGGTGACGGCGAAGACTTAAATAACGTAGTTGAACAGTTTGATTTGACACGTGCCAGCACCGATGCTCTTTTTGATAGTTTTGATGAAAACAACGACGGGGAGTTGTCGCATAGAGAGTTTCGCATTGCATTGGCACAACAAGATTTATTCAACGATAATACAAAAGAATCGAATGCAAACTTTGAACGTTTAATTAAATACGTTGATGTAAACAATGATGGTGCGCTATCGCGTGATGAATATGCCATGTGTTTGCAAAAGTTAAAATTAGCATCCTTGTACCTAGCTGAAAAAGTAAAACAGTCTAAGGGCAAAAGATGTCATATGAACACATTTAGTTATACAAAAGATATATGCAACTGCGAAGTGGCAGTTGCTGACCCATTAAATTTTTGGTTTTCTTCCCGTAACAAAAAATACAAAACTAGCTGGATACATATGGAGGGAAGTGATAAACAAAGCATTATACAGCTGGCATCTAAATACCGTTTTCACCCAATGTTTATTACCGATACCATTGAAATGGGGCACCAGCAAGCTAAAGTTAGGTTAGACGAAGGAGTCTTTTTCGTCATCTTTCAGCAGTTACAATTAACACAGGATGCACATGAGAAGATGGTAACATATAAAAAAAATTTGGATCAAGAAATTAGTCCACACCGTCCCAATTCTATCATTGGGTATATAAGCGACACAGAGTTACCACCATTGAAAATTGAAACACAACAATGTCCTATTACTATATTTTTAACCGGTGAACCTGATTTCCATACGATTGTTACAATCAAAGGCAAGTGGGAAGTAGCAATCAATCACGAAACCCAGGATAGACAACCAACTGAGAAAGATAAATTAAATCATCAAAATATCCAAGGTTTTTCCTGCGAAGGCGGAGCAGTTACACTTGACGTGTTGGCAGAAGCAAAAGCTCTGTACGGGAATAGAAGTTTATACACCAAAGTGTTGCAACGCTTAAAGGACCCACATAGTACCTTACGCAGAGGCAAAGGCGCGCGTATTATGTATTCAATATTAGATGCAGCCATACAGACAATTAAACCAATTTTACAATGCTACCAAATACAGCTTGCTTGGTTTAGGGGTAATTTAGCGAAAGAGAAAACTGGTTTTAGGTATATCAAACAAATACTTTTTTATAAGCGACATTTAGGGGAGATGAAAGTCATGTTGGCGCCATGTAAAAAAGTAACAGCGACGTTAATGACACAAATACCGCATATGAGAAATTACTTCGGGGACATAGATGATGAGCTAACGACAACATTAGTTAGTGTTGAAATATATGAACAAATATGTGAAGAATTAAAAAGTGAATTTGAACATTACAGCGATGCATTTACAAATTTTATTTTGCTAGTTTTAACATTGGTAACGGGTATTTTCTTGCCAATAAATTTGTACACATCCTTTTTTGGCATGAACTTTTTAGAACTAGAGAATGTTACAAACAGTACAACTGCATTTTACTTTAGTTTAATGGTTGTCATTATTTTCTTTCTCATTCTTTCTGGGTTCGCTGCTCGAACAATATATATAGCTGATTTTCGAAGTAATTAAAAACAATAACACCGTTTATAACGTTTATGATAATATAATTAATTCTTACTCATTTATTTGATAAAATATAATATATGCATAAAATAAAAATGATTCGTAAAAATAAAAGTTAAAAATATTATTTTATATTTTATATTTTTGGTAATTATATATATATATATCTTTACTCACCATATATATACGAGATAATTTATAAAATACTCGTAATTTTTACTTATTTAAAATCACACAGATAAATAATATAAAAGTTTTATGTATTTTAAACTTTTTTAAATTAATGAGTAAGTTAAGATATTCATACGTACTAACTTATGATTATTCACAATATACTACGTTTTTTTTGCATTTGTTTTACAATTGTGTACGCCTCTCGTACTCGTAATTTTTTTCAACATGATGTGCGCATAAGTACCGTGCTAGAGATACAAACGCTATGTTTCATACTTAACATACTGAAGCATTTTAACTAATATGTACGCATCCATTGCTGCATACTCAATCTGGCTGACATTGAGTGGCCGCCTTTCCCAATTACTACATTGCTCGGTTTTGTCTAAACACTTACCAAAACAGTGTTCTGTCATTTTATTTAAAGAGATGTTCCAACATGGTTTTCGTATACGGTTTTTCCGCCTTTTTACATGGGTATATTTGGTATTATGGCCATCTGTTTTCTGATTCTTACGGGCAATCTCATTGAAAACGTTGAAACATTTATTTTGCAATTGCTGGATACAATATAATTTCATGTTGCTTATATAATCATTCGATAGTCTTGGCAATAAATTAACTATGACGGTTGGTACATTAGCAGAAATAAATGGATATTTAGCTGCATACCTATACATGTGTTTTATTGTATATGTGCATATGGGTTTGTTAGCGCATTGAGTGTTTACCACAAATTAGCAGCGATTTTCTTACGTACATTTTTTGTATCATTTCATCGTTTTCAAATAGCATATCTACTATTTTTATTACTTTCGCCTGTACCATTTCATTTCTAGTTTCTATATTTTGTGTGTCTTTGCATAGTAATACTACTGAATTTGATAAGTTACGAATATAATTTGGATCTTCTAACATCGTATCAACATTAATTGGGGGTAAACTAAAGTCATATACATGGCGCACTTCATTAATATCAGGTAGAGATTGTATTTGACCATTGTTTGTACTATCCTCACCAACATTGTGTAACATAATGCCATTGTGATTACCTTTCTGTTCATCATCCGTGCTTAAAACACTTGTTTTGCTGTTGTTGTTCATACATCTATAATTATCAAATACTCCTTTCAATCGTTTGTAATCATTTTTTAACCCAAATCCAATTAATACAATACCAATGTTGCCGCCAATACCATCGCTAGCTTTTTCAAGGGGCAATACATTGTTGAAAATCGAATTTAAAAATTTGGATAACGCAACATAATATACTTCTTTTTTTTTCTTATCATTGCTATATTTTGTCATACTTATATCAACAACGTATGCTTGGTTGACAGTTGATAATTGGATGATGGAAACTGCAAATATTTGCAAAATTCCATAATGGTGATTGTGTGCAAGGGTGTGTCGTGTTAGTAATAGGTACAAAATACTGCATACACAGGTAAATAGTTAGTACATACCAAGTTGTGGATCTCGCCATTCTAAGTCAAACCCAATAATTAGTTTGTTATTGTGGTTACCATATTTATTACAATTATTTATTGTGTTATTTTGAGATAACAACAATGCTTCGTCAGCCATCATATGCCTCATTTTTAGTATTGCGTCAACAGTATCAACAAAAAATATTTTGTTATTATGAACAGTTAATTCTAATTCTATTGAATGCTTCTTGTTTTCCTTTTCTATATACAAAACATATACAGCAAATACAAGTTGTATTGCCTGCATGTTAGCAGAGGTTATATCCATACACTATGGTTGTTAACGATGAACTTACGTTTCATTTGCTTCTCATAGATGGTGACATCCTTCAATATATCAATTAGTTCTGGTTGCAATGCCCCAGCTTTGCAGTGATTACTATTTGCTTTGTATAAATGATGCTTATTGTGCAACTGCAGGTATGAATATTCTTTTTTTGCCATATCCAATACTGCGTGGAGATGATGTACCGGACTAATCGTAGTAGCATTATTGTTTTCGTGAGACAATGGTGTGGGCGTTAGACTGTTTTTATTCTCTGAACAATATTCATCCGCTGCATGCCACTTTCGTTGCTTTATAAATTCATACAATACTTGCAGTTCTAAGCATTTTTGGACAGCTTTCGATAAATTAGAAAATAGCGATGTGCTACTAGCATCATTCAGATGCCATACTTGCAGCATACGTTTTGCATTTGACAGCAACGTCTTGCTATTGTTGCGTATAATACGTTTGCCATCTTTATTTGGTTTTGCAAAGATGATTGGAACATGAATAGTTTGGCATGTAGTATCACCATCAGCATGTTGGACTTCCAGCTCAATGATTCTACTATTCTTATTGTTGTTAGTAACCAATGTTGTTGAGACTGGTAAACCGACTAAGTTCATGATGTATTCGACTTTTTCTACATCTTGCACAATTTTAAAAATAGCAGCATCCATAATTAAGTAAACGGCAAGTGTTTTCAATGTATTTATGTTTAATAGATAAACATTTACATTCTTTTCACCTGTTTGTTGTTGTACGTATTTCACATTGAATAACGATGGCTGCAACAATGTGTCATCTAAAATATCAAGCATGCCTAACGAAATGAGATTTAGTAAAATTGATTGGTATATAGATTAATTATTTTGTTTCATTATAGTAGTATGGTTAGGATTTTAATTTTGATTCTGTTTCGTTGTTAACAAAATACATACCTTTTTTTATCACACAATTGTTCCAACATATATTCCAAAATCTTATCATGTTGTAACTATACTTAATTTGGAATGTTAAATTAGACAATATATGGTATGCATCCCGATTATGATTTGTTGCTACGATTTTAAACATTTGGAATAGTTTATCATCGCCATCCATTTCTTGCATTTGTTTTCCATGCAATATTTGCATGCCACTGCCGTGTAAATGTGGCCAATGCTTTAATATCTGAAATCGCAATTGTCTTTCGATAGATGATACATTTAGGCATATGGAATACAGGGATAATTTTGCTGTATTACTCTTGGTTAAAACGTACGCGGGCGATAGCATTAATTCATTTGTTACTGGTTTTCTATGTTTAGAGTCCATGTCTGGTATTAAAAATAGAAAGATCTTTTTCAATGTATCCAACATTTTATGCAGTTTAATCATAGCATCTTTTGGTATTTTTGTTTTTTTTCTTCCCCGGTGCTGTTGGTTCATATTTTTATGTTGAAACTTACACGTTGAAAATATATACAATATGCAGTTACTGTACTGTTCTTTTGATAGTTGATTTAGCTGCAGTGCATTTCTCAGTGCTATAAAAATTTGATGTACTTCATATTGTAAACGTTGAAACTCGTCTGCTTCACTTGTGCTGGATGTGTTACTCTCATCAGTGTTGCCACTAGTATTAATATTTGTATTCTGCCAATCGGAATAATGTTTGATTAGTAAATAATGCACAGCGGATGTTATGTTTGAACGTATCACAGCCTCGACCTGTCGTTGGCTCATACCTTCACTGTGCAACGTACTAAGGGCCAGTCTACTACTCACGTCTCTTATTGTTACAATAATATACATAGCTACGTCTATCCCACTGTTTATGGACAATAATGTATTTGAAAATGCCACGCCATTATTCAACGTTAGAAACGGGTTTGGTATAGGAGACGACGATGACATGATCGGCCAAGTTGCTCAATTAAATTAAAAGAAAATCGCAAAGGCGTTACATAAGAGTGTTGGAGATACGGTAGCAATGCAACATCAACATGGCCTATATAAAAG
>JACKZZ010008104.1_pt1 | contig 19293 bp, 41 predicted proteins | sample 8027871 | NCBI WGS metagenome assembly JACKZZ01 (sample SAMN15724774, study PRJNA655200) | protist metagenome | isolation source: fluorescence activated cell sorting (FACS) single amplified genomes of... | place: USA: West Boothbay Harbor, Gulf of Maine | collected 2000-07-19
AGAAAAAAGTTGGTAAAGACCCTTACTGGGGTGCTATGGCTAGAGCGTTTGGATTCTTTCCTCATGACAAGCGAGGTAAGAAAGAATGGGCTGTTGCTATTACAACTATTAAAACATACACAGAAAATCCCGATGATATTTCTTTAGCCTATGAAAAATACTTTGACTACATGCCGGGAAAGAATTCTGAAGTTAGAATTACAGTTTCTGCATTGGCTAAACACTTTGGTGCAATTATGGCTTTCCAACCTAGAGAAGACTTAACAGATGCGTTAATGAATCTTGAGGGTTTGAAAGAAAATAATATTATCGATTTGTGAAATATCATATTTTAACCTGCTACAATGTTATTGATGGCAGGTTACATAACACACAAAACTAACGACGACGGGTGGGACCCCGAAAACGAATCTTACGATGAATATAAAGCACGTAGATTTGAAGGTCGTGCAGGAACAGGTCAGCCCAATTCTCAAAAAAATGCTAGAGGCATCTGCCCTCATACAGACATTGAAAAAAGAAAATGCAAATGTCGTACATGTATTAATAGAAAAAACCGAGCTAAAGGCCGTCGTAAACAAAACATGGTCAGAAAAAAGTTAGGTATTCCAGATAGAAAGTTTCACGGTGCTGATGCACACGAGGAAAATTGGAGGTCTGCAGTTCGCATAGAAGTGAAAGCAGGCAAACAAGTTGGCCCCATTGCCACTAGATTCAATAAAGCAGAAGCCCAGTCTTGGGAAAATGTAAAGAATCAAGTAGGTGGCACTGGTAAGTCAAAACCATTTATGATGGTAGCGATGCCCGATGGGGAATCAGATGGTATCGTTCTATGTAGATTATCTCAACTTGATAAAGTTGTAGATGCTCTCATGGAAAATAGGGAATTACCCGAAGAAGAACAATATTAGGAGAGATAATGCCAGTATCAAATGTACAGCTTATGGGAAATCTTACTAATGTAGAAATGTCTGTTGGAAATACAGGCTCTGCATATGTAAAAGCTTCTCTTGCTGTAAACAATGGTAAAGATGCTCAAGGTAATGACAAAGAAACTTTATGGTTTAATGTCAAAGCTTGGGGCGACTTAGCCGAAAATATAGCGGAAACATTTAACAACGTCACAACTGCAGGAGGTAAATCCTTTAGAGCACTTGTCGTAGGGAAAATGGTTCCAGAAAAGTGGGAAGACAAAGACGGTAATAAAAGAGAATCATCTACAGTTTATGTAGAAGATTTAGGAGTTAGCTTAAGATGGGCCAAAGTAGGTTCTGTTTTAACAGCATCTAACCCTCTTAACAATCCTGCAATTAAAAAAGGTAGCGATATACCACAGCCGTCACAATCTGTACCAGCACCAGTTGCTAACAGTTATGACGCAGAAAAAGATGGAGCACCATTCTAATGGGATTATTTAGAAAAATAGGTAAAGCCGTAAGCGGTAGAAAATCAAATGATATTAGTAAAATGACTTTGATTGAAATTATGGCTTATAAAGGCTATTCAGCTTCTGAACTATCAGATAAATCTAAAGTTTCAGAGAAGACTATTAAGAAGTATTTAGGAAAGAAGCTAGACAAGATTCCAAAGGGAACTTGTACTAAAATTAAAAAAGCTTTTGGGATAATAGGTTAATTGTGTCAAAAGATAGAAATTTTACTCTAGATGACCTTATGGGAGTCAATGAGGTTGCAGAATTTCTAAATGTTAGACCGAACTTGATTAGTACTTGGTTACATCGTGACAAGATGCCTATGGCAGATGTCGTGTTAAACGCAGGGAAAACTCAAGTTTGGTTGAGACATACAATAGAATCTTGGGCTAACGCCACAGGTAAAGCACCCTTTGACTATGTATCAGTTGATTGGAGAAATCAAAATTGATTAAAAAGAAATTTATCAATCCCGGAGCTTACAGTATTTTTATTAACGAATTACAAAAAGAAGGCAAAACACAAAAAGAGATAGCCTACTTGTTTGATATCGAACCACCTAGTTACATCTCTGCTATAAAAAATGGCGGTGCAAATCCATCTTATGATTTTGTTTGCAAGAGTGATGTAGCTGTCAAAAACTTTTTTCACACTAACAAGGACTATTCAAGACACTTAAGTAAAGTATCTGAAGTATACGAAGTTGAGTCTTTACTTGAGTGGATAGAATTTCATGAAGACTTAGAATACTTTAGTTATTCAATGGGTTGGACTGTTGCTGGTTTCGATAGGTATGTAACTGAAAAACTTAGAGATAGGTCTATAAAGTTTTTAGCTGTTGCAGAACTATCTTGGTGTGTAGATGAATGGGATAATAATCACATAGGAGATTTTAATCCCGGTAAAAGAACTTTTTATTCAAATATTTATAAAAGGAGTAACGAAGATGAGTAAATTAGAAATTATTTATAAGAAGATGTCTGAGCTTGAGTTTGCAGACAGTAACCCAAAAGACCATGACATAGGAGGACTACACCAGTCTTTTAATAGATTTCAGTTCTTAAATGCTCTAATAGAAAACAAAACTACAGGAAAGCTTGTAGCAGGACACGGAAGATTAGAAACTTTAAGACAGAAAAAACAATTTGGTGAAGCACCACCCGAAAACATTGTTGTTGATGAAGACGGAGAATGGCTAGTACCTATCTCTCCAGTTGAATTTAAAAGTGATGATGAGGCACAAGCTTACTTATTAGCAGACAATAGATTAGTAGAGCTTGGTGGATGGGACACACCTAAACTGTTAGAAGAGTTAGAGAACCTAGCTAAGAACAGTAGTTTAGACGGCACAGGGTTTGACGAAGGTGACATTCAAGCTATGTACGATGAAATGGAAGCATCTGTATCAGATGGTGCTGATAAAGGGTTACCTATGGGTAAACCCTCATACGAAGTTGTCTTTGATGATGAAACCCAACAAGCAATGTTCTTTGAATTTGTTAGCTGGTTAAAGAAAAGTTATGATGGTGAAACTATTGGCGAAAGACTTTATCAACATATAGAAATTTGTTTAGGAGATTAGATGAGTAATTTTGAATACCAACTTTTAGATAAAGAAAAAAAGTTAGAAATTATTGACAAACAACTTTTAGAATTAGAAGTGCAAAGATTTAGTCTTGAGATGTCAGAACCTAATAGGTTGCAATCTGACCAACAGCAATATACTCAATGGCAATCTGCAATGATGCAGTTTGAACAAGCTATAGATAAAGTACGTAAAGCTAAGTTTAAATTGGAAAATGGCTAGACAAAAAAAGTTTATAAGAGAGAATGTCTATGAAGAAGCTAAGAAACGCATTCATCATATTTATGAAACTCATGACAATATCAATATTGCTTACAGTGGTGGTAAAGACTCTACCGTCATTCTTAACCTTGTTTGGGAAGTTGCTCAAGAAAGAGGATTAGATTCTATAGATGCTCATCACAGAGATGAAGAGTTAAACCCTCCACTTATACTTGATAACATCAAACATTACTTTGATATGCCTTGGTGCAACATGACTTGGTATGCTTTACCCAAGCACGGTTCTTTTTTTTGCTTAGGTAATACAACACAAATTACTTATTGGGACCCCAATAGAGAATGGTTAAGGCCTAAACCCGAATGGGCTGAGACAATGGATAACAGAACTGAAGTTTTAGGAAGACATGGATATGATGGGATTATTGCTTCTAAGTACCCAAAAGGTAAAACAGCAATCATAAATGGTATAAGAGCTGAAGAAAGTTTAGTAAGGTACCGCTCAGTAGTAAATAAAATAAGTGACAACTACATAGTAAGTTCTAGTCTAGACCACGTTAGGTTAGCTAAACCTATCTATGACTGGATGGAAAATGATGTATTTAAATACTTTTATGACAACGATTTAAGATATTCTGCTTGGTATGAGCAACAACTTTGGAGTGGTGACGGATTAAGAGTTGCACCACCTTTAATTGCTGAGTCAATGAAGACTATAGATAAATGGGCACAGATGGACCCAGACTTCTACAACAGGCTTACAGAAGTGTTCCCAGACGTTAGGGCTCATGAAAGATACAAAGGTACAATAAGTAACGAACATATCTATCAACAGTATGGTGCAGACATGGAAGGTGTGAAACAATGGATACTAGCTCACGTTGACCCCGAAGATTCAGTTTATGGTCGAATGATGGAAAAATGGAAATCAGTCAAAAGACTTACAGAGACACAACCGGATAGATACTTGCCGGGAGGTACTGCAGAATGGGTTTTAAAGCATTTTATTACAGGTAAAATTATTCATGGGGATATTTACCCTATGACAACAGCAGAGATTAAACAAAAGTATGGTAAGAAAAAACCAAAAATTAATAGGAATAAGAGGAAGTAATGTTTATATTTAGTTCTTTAGACAGAACATCAGAAGAAGAAGTAGAGATAAGAGGCATTCTGAATGGCAAATCTTTATGTGTGACAGTAAACACAGAAGGTTTGAAAGCAGATTATGAAGGAGCTGACATAATTGAGCTTCAATGGATAGGCTTAGAGTAATGGAAGATTTCTATTGGGACTTAATAGAAGCTAATAAAGATGCAATAGTCTACACAGAGTATGAAGAGGCATATTTAGGCCACACTACAAGCATACATGGAAAATCGGTCGCTGTTTACCATGTTAATTTAGTTCTCGGCTGCATAATGGAAGAGCTTAAATTAACAGAAGGTTACTTAGATAAATTACACGAACAAACAAAAGGTAGCGAACAGGAGATGGTTAATATAATGATTAATGATTCTGAGACTTATTTTGAAAAAGATTTAATGAAAGAGGTTCAAGAAATGCCTCAAGAAAACGCACCAATATTTGTAGAGGCCCCAACACACGATAGTAGATTTGATACGGAGGAAGAATAAATGAATATATTTGATGAACAACCTATAAGTAATGTAGTTTGGAAACTTGCTAGCGATTTAAATCCAAATGATTATAACCCAAACAGAGTTCTTACTGCAGAATTTGGAATACTAGCACTTAACATTGTTAGATTTGGTTGGATACAACCCATACTTATTAACAAGAACAACATAATTATAGATGGTTTTCATAGATGGAAGTTAGCACAAGACAGTAAAGAGCTTTACAAGAAGTACAGTGGAAGAGTTCCTTGCGTTGTAATGGACATAGACGACAGAGAAGCAATGCTTTTAACAATAAGAATTAACAGAGCTAAAGGCGTACACGAAGCTCAATCCATGTCTAAGATTGCAAAGCAATTAGTCAATGAGTTTGGCATGACACCACAAAACATACAAGATGAGCTAGGTATGGGTAGTCGTGAAGTCGAGTTACTACTAGCTGATACAGTTTTTGTTATAAAAGAAATAGACAAATGGCAGTATTCAAAGGCTTGGTACCCTTACGAAGATGGTAAGAAGTTTGGTAACAATGAATAAGTTAGAAAAAACAGTAGCTTATAAACTTATAGTAAGAAGAGTAGCTAATCATAACAATAGGTTTGCAGGTGTTGGTGGCAAGAAAGCAGAACTCAAAGACTGTCTTGAAGTGTTTAGTAGAGGTGCTTTTAGAGCTAAAAACTATGGTATAGATGAAGAGCATATGCAAATCAAAGAAGGTTGGGCTAGGTTAAAGAGTTACCTATGGCTGTTAAGAAATGGTTATCCTAAGGTAGCTAGTGACATATTAGCTGTTGAAGACTTTGATATATTACCTAAAGGCCATAGAATGCACAGCAAACACAAGACTTACCACTTTGAACCATATAATTTTTTTGAAAAAGAGCTTGACATTTAGACCAATCTGTGGCACTATTAATACTGAAGTTATAGATACTAAAACGTAAAGCTCACGCAAGTAAGAAATAAGTAAGTATCTGTAGCTTTTTTTTACTAGAAAGGTAAATATGATAACAACTAAATTAACGCATTCTCAATTAAGTTTAGAAAATGCAAAGAACGCTACTGAATTTGGTGGCAAAAGGTTCTTAGGTTTTACAAAGAAAGGTGCAGAAGTGTGGATTTCTGCTTACTTAAACAGAGAAACCAAAGAAATCAAGGTACAATCGACACATAATCTTTCAGTATTGCTTGAAGATGGTGCTGAATTAGCCTCTAGAAGAGTGATAGTTGAGAGAAATAAGACACTTTATACAGATGTTCAAAGCGTTATTGCCTCTATGAGAAGAGATAGCGGTGGTAGAGTCAGCTCTAGAACACTTGAACATTTAGATGCCCTTATGTCTCAAGCACAAAGTAAGACAGGTAAGGGCTTTATTAAGCAAGTACCTACTAATTTATTTATTAGATACGTCTTTGAGTCAATATTTAGTGGCAATACAGATTCATCTGAGGGTGGTTTTAGAGTTATAGATATTATAAAGTCTTGGGGTTTTCCAGAAGGTGAATACTATCTTATAAATTCTAATACATCTATTACATAAGCCTATAAATTAATGTGTGAGAGTGTATAGGTACTGTAACAAATTTCCTTTGTTTACTTATTAAGTATCTATACCCCTCATGCAATTTTTTTATAAAATAGACTTGACAAAAGATATAATGTATGGCAATATTATATTAACGAAACAAAGTAAAGGCTAGTTAAACAAGGTAAGACCTTTATCGTATCTTCCATAAAGAAGGTTAGGCTCCCCTTGTCCATAAGTTCCGCTGGTGTGGATGGGAGAGGTGAGCAAAGGGGAGGGGTCCGTTTCTAAAATCCATTTGAAAAAAATCTGAATATCCAATATCGAAAATTTTAAAATAACTTTTTTGTCCCTACCACATGTGTTCCGGAGTTTTTGGGCCTTGCCTAATGCGGTTCCGGAGTTTTTAGGAGGTTCCTAATGCGACTCCAAGAATATTCCATATGGATAGGATGTTGTGGAACAGGGGAGGCTCCATCTCTTTATAACGGCTTCTGAGAATGCCGGGAGCAGTAGGCCTGTTCTGTTCAAAGGTAGGCCATACCCGTGAAGATTTTAGTCTTCAAATTTAGAGAGGTTGTACTCAACGCTTTCTTGTAGCATGGCTAACCACAAACGCACCTCTTCAGTAGGGTGATTTTGTTTAGTTAGCTCTAGCTCATTGATAAGCCAAGAGTAAACTCTCTCATATTTATTTATTGCTTGTTGCATATTATTATATTGCCATATAGTATTTCACTTGTCAAGCTAAAAATAAATTAATATATCATTTGCATAACAACGAATAGTATGGCATAGTAGTTATACAACAACACAAAGGGGTATGAATGTTCAAAGGTCTATTACTACTATTAGAGGGCCTTGCCGAAATAAATCAAGAAAATGACTTGACAGATACACAAGAGTATGGCAATATTAATAATGTAAGCGACAGAAAGGCAGATGATGGAAATCTCTGAAATAACCAAAGCTATCAATACTATTGATGACTTTGACGACCTAAGAGCGATAAACAAAGTTTTGAGCACTAGATGGTCAGCATTACAAAAAGATATGCAAAGTAAATTTGCAGTGGGTGATAGGGTTACCTTGACTCACAGAGGCAGAGTCATAGAAGGTACTGTTACTAAATTACTTGTGAAGAATATCACAGTAGAAAGTGACTATGGTACTTTTAGATGTTCGCCAAATATCTTGACGAAGATTAGTGAAGAGCTAACTACTGTATAGTAGGTAGCTTGTAGCACATAATTCAAGCCCTTGCCCAATGGGAAGTAGGACGTTAAAGTTTTGTGTGTTACAAGCTATCTATAAAAGGTGAGCTAAGTAAAAAAAACCACTCTGTATTGAGAGTTAGCACACATTGGACAACACCTAATAAGTAGGTAGCTTGTAGCACATAGCATTCCGAACCACGTGGTAAGACTGCTAACATAAACGGAGCAGAGGTTGTGTGTTACAAGCTATTTATAAGTAAGAACAGGAGAAGAGTAATGAAGACATATAAAATATCGGTAAAATTTGATGCGACAGATAGAGAAGATGCTTTAGATTTTATACAAAGTATGTATCTAAAAGATTGGCTAGACCATTTAGAAGAAGAAAAATAATGCAAGTTAAAGAACTTGAAACGGATTTAAAATGTTGTGTTTGTGGTATGACTATGGACTTGCAATATACTTTTAAAGGTAAAGATTATGCAGTATGTAGAGAGCTATATTGCGAAATGTATGAGAAGGAATAATGTTAGTAATTGATTTGATAAGAATATTAGGACAATGTAACCCCAATGCAGAAGTACGGGTTGTAGAAGATGTTGATGATGGTAACCCTAACTATTGGGTGGCACAAGTTGACGACAGAGAAGACGAAGTTCTTCTAATAGGAAAGGAATAGTATGTCTTTAAGCATTAAAGAAATAATACAGATGTTGCTGGATGAAGAAGTCCAAGCGACTGACACACTCTTCATTAGAGTCTTCAATGATGAAGGTGAGTACTATGAATTAAAGAAGATAGACTCTATCGGCACAATGACACATTTAGGTCTAGATATTTTTGTAAAATAAGCTTGACAAATGAATGTAGTTGTGGCAATATAATAATAGCTGTCTATGTAAGGTGGTTGGAAGTCTAGTGCAGAAATGTTAGCTAGATAAAAAGTACAGATAAAAAGATTAATTCCATTCTGTACCACTTACAGTTGACTAGATATTATGTCGTGAGGCATAAGATAATCGGATAATGTGGCGTAATTAACCACACCTTTGATGAGGGAAATAGATTTGCAACGATTCTCATCACGATAGTCAGTGGATAGCTTGTAATACATAGCAAGTAGCGTGTGGCCACGGAATCTTAACTAAGCTTGCTGTTAAGCATGGCTGTGTATTACAAGGTATCTTTAACTGAAGAATATGGTTTAACCAAACAAGTAAGTTACCGATACCAAAAAAGTTTAGAAATGAACTTGACAAACAAGATACTATATGGCAATATAGTATTATAACAATTAAATATTGGTAGTAGTTAACTATCGGCAGGTAGCTTATTGACGCTAGTTTGAAAGAGAAGCTAGGCGATAAGTAAAAATGATGCAGATATACTACGGAGATTAACTCGGGGAATGTTCTCTTCTCTGACCGCAAGTCAGAACGCAAGAAGAGATATGGAGGAACTTGGCTGGTAAAACAGGAAAAACCAAGAGCACCGAGCAACCTAAATCGCCTCGTAAGAGGGGGTAGCAATAAAGTGAGATTCATCTTGACCACTGTGAAGGGGGTATATGCCTTAGGGTATATTTTACGAGTAGCTACCGATGAACGCCATCTAAGGTTCGAGTTCCGGAAAAGAGTTGTATATCGCTAAATAAATTAAGGCATTGGCTTGTTTTGAGATGAAGGCATAAAGTAACGGGTTATGTGGTGATTCTCACGATAGTTAACTAGTACCAATAAAGTAAGATTAGGTACGGAAAGGACGGATGATAACTATGCAAGATTATCTTGATAAAGCTCCAAGAATAGTAATAAGCTATTTAGACAGAGCTGATTATAGAAAAGTCAACGGAGATTTCTCTGTTGGTAAGTCTTCTTATAGGGCTATCAGACACATCGGTAAGTTCATTGTGAACCAAGTACCGATGAAGTCTAGAGATGCGTTCATTAGTCAGTTTGTGATGAAGAATCCAGACGACTTTTACGTACTCTATAAGAAGTCAAAAAAGTCAGATTACAGATGGAAGTAATCTAGCTTAGAAGAATTTGGGTGGGGTATCAAATCTACGCTTAGCGTAGCTTTCTTGTTGCTTTCAAGTTGCCCCACTCATTTTTGGTTCCGGAGTCTTAGCGACTTATATAATGCAATTTATTCCTATTCCAAATGGATTAACTTCCTAGTGGATAAAGTGGAGCAGGGGAGGCCTGTCCATTATTATGGATTGTTCTTGTTGCTTATGTGTCCAGTATGCCACATATATTATTATATGTCAAGTATATTATTAAAATATTATTTCTATAAAGGTCCTTGACATTGAATACATAGTATGGCAATATGGATATATCACTTGATGAATATGCCAAGTTAAAAAATAAGTTAACTAAATTTGACAAGTGGGATAAAGTATGGCAATATACTTATACAACTGAATAAAGAAAGTACTTTTACACAAGTGGCTTATAAAATGGCTCGTAAAATGTTCATAGTATCGAAAAGAAACTTCTTGGTTACGATACAGAATAGACTGTAAGAAATTCCTAGGAACCTCTTACAGAAACTACTGTCACTCTAACTCCATAGTGGAGCTTATCGGAAACTACCTGCATAGAGTAAGCATTGAAAGATGCAGTTGCAACTAAACATTTAATAGGTTGCTTGTGTAAGAGTATAAGCAATAAGAAAGGATGGGTATGAAAACATACACATTGGACGAACTGAATAAAAAATATAGTAATCGCAAAAAGGATTTCTATATGAACATAGCACAAGTTCCATCATACGATTGGAAAACTAGAGGTGTTCCCGAATACCAGATTAAAAAAAATTCTAAAGTTATTCGTGAAAACTTTGAAAACTTGGAGATGATTAATAGAAGGTTAAATAATGCCAAAATTTAATGTGAAATTTAAGTTTGATGTTGATTTTGAATGTGATGAAGAGGAACTCAAGGATGCAGTAGCAGATTGGTGGTCCGAATGTACAGACATTCCATATTATGATACTTATGAAAGCGAGGAAAAGTAATGGGATTAGATAATATAGTTTATGAAACTAAAGGTGTCTCCAATAAGGAACTATCAAAGGCCTTAGAGCCTTTGTGTGGTGGTTCCTTTATGACAGATGACAACAATTCCTTTAGAGGTAAAGTGTATTCGGACTTGAATAAGGCCATATGTAGTCACTCCCTTTATGATACAAATGAATGGACCGACAGTACATATACACAAGTTGTCCATGATTATGAACAACTCATAGAGGATGGCGTTAATGAATGGTTAGCTGAGTTTAACAAAATTGATAACAGGTGGAGCATTGAATACAAGGAAGAGGAAGTTCTTGCATTGTATAACGTTTTTAAATTATGTTTAGAAAATAATTGGCAAATAAACGCATGGTATTAGTTGACAAATAATACAATATGTGGCAATATAGTATTAAGCAATTAGAAAGAGGTAAAAAGTGAAACTTTTAACCAAAGGGATACTAGAACAAACAAGCGAACTATTGGACGATGATGGCAAGGACAACCATAAAAGGAATGTTACTGCTAAGTTTTTCGACCCAACAGGAAGCTTTACTTGGTATTTAACTGAAATTGGAGAGGACAAGGACCTTTGTTTTGGTTTAGTAACTTCACAGTACGAACCAAATGGAGAACTTGGATACTTTACAATCTCTGAATTGGAAAGCATACAAGGACCATTCGGCTTAGGTATTGAAAGGGACGTAAACTTTCAAACAACTACTCTCGATATAATTATGGACAAGGTTGGTTATCCCTACTAAGGGATGGCCGACTAAGGCCACATAATATTTTTTTAAAATTGACTTGACATACTAAACAAAGTATGGCAATATTAATATATAAGCAATAAGAGAGGGGTTCAAATGAACTTTTTAAAAATAACTAGGAGCGAAGTAATAGATAGTTCTATGCTAAGCAACTTAAAATATAACAAAATAACTAAAAAACTAACAGCTACTTTTAATAGTGGAGCAGTCTATGACTACTTCAAAGTTAGTAGGAAAGATGCAAAACTTCTTTTCACAGCTAACACTAACAGTAACTCTGTTGGACAACTGTTTGATGTTCTTATTAAAAAGGACCCAAGCATTGAATATCAATTAGTAGGAAAGGTGTTGTTGTCTGTATGACAACAGCAACTTTATAGGAGGTTTATTCCTCGGGGGTATTAGGTTTTACAATTTTTTACTTTTACCCCCTTAGATTTTATTTTAAAATTGACTTGACAAATACACAATTATATGGTATCTTTAAATAGTAAGCAACAAGAAAGGACAGAAATGTCAGAAATACAATTACACGAGGGACATAAACTCGTTTATAACAAAGATGGATTAGCAGTAAGCCATTCTTATAGTCCAAACTATACAGCTACGGAGAACAAAGGGTTTGTAGAATTACCAAGCCATTTGTTAATTGGAGCTGAGATAGTAGATATTATGTATGAAAATACATATATGAATGACTACATCGCATACAAAGATGAGGAATGGGCTAAGGACAGAGACTATAAAGATGAGTGGAAGTTTGATAACAGCAACACAGTCTTTATCGTTCGTGCTACTGATAACAATATTTATCGTATGCAGATACAAAGAGATGAGGAAAACAATGGCAATGGCTATGTCGCCTTTCTCAATGCAGATGGAAGTATGTTCCTTAACGAACATGCAGGTCAAGAGTATAAAAAGCTAAGAACAGTTGGGGAACCTATCTAGGTCATCCCACAAATTTCTAAGGTCGTAATGCTGTCCAAACAAACTCCATAGTGGATAGGAGTTTCACAAGCTCCATGAATTGTGAATCTAGATGTAAAGTTTAGGTTTAGATAATATCTAAGCATGGAATTTGACAAGCAGGATGATATATGAGAATATGGATATATACATAAGGCACCACAATGAGATATGAGGTATAAATGGTTTCTCGCCTTTTGTATATAAGGTTAAAAATGTTTTAAGGAAAACTACTGTAGAGCCTCTCTCTGTTGATGATGCGTAATACAAGCAGAAAAAAACCTTAGGTAAGTGGGAACGAAACCCGAGCATCGGAAGATGATGTGAGGCTATTAAAGATAGGAGATTCTTTTACTTAAGATAATTAGACGAGAACATTTTTAATACTTGACACATAGGAAATTATGTGGCAATATAAATATAAGCAAGCCGACAGAAAGGCATACTCTAGGCAGAGTGTGAAAGTTTCGGGAGTAGAGCGATAACGAACGCATAACTTGTAATCTACTTAATAACCCGAGGAGTAGCACAAAGATAGAGGAGCCTTTGAGGTTTGTTTAAATTAGAAGGAGAAAAATAAAATATGAGCAACCCTTGGACTGATGGAAGTTTGATTAACGAAAAAGCTTTAGATGACCCTAAAGTTTTGGAATTAGTTACAGACTTATTAAAAGGAACAATTTACGAAGTAGGAGAGGAAGAGTAATGGACAATATAGATTACACATTAATAGGATGTTTGTTTATGTCTGTGATGGCAACGAAATTCGTATGGGATTTTCAAGGCTGGGCAGAAAAATGGATTAATAAATTAAATAAGAAATTCGGTGCTAGGATTTGACAACGGATGTCAGATGTGGCAATATTAATAAGTAAGCAACAAGAAAGAAAAAAATGAGACCACTTTACAACATCGCTAGAGAAATCGGCGAGGCATGGACAGACATTACACCTTACGGGGTGGAATTAGTGGAAGCTATGTCATCACTAACAAAAATCGAGGATATGTTTTTCTTTGATAGCGGATATAGAATCGTCGGCTGTTTCTTAGAGGAATCTAAGAAATGGAAGGGTGGAAAAGAAATCAAATCCGAATTAGAACAAATGATTTATTCCTAATAGGATTCGGGGCTAACGGGTTTAGTGTCACTTCCAAGGACTCTGTCTTTGGAGATGATATACGTGGGTTCAACTCCCACTAGCTCCACTAGAACATATGTTCTATAAAAATATTTAGACTTTTTTTTGACTGGACCGGAAATTCCCAAAAAGTTCAGACAGAAAGTAATATAAGAGAAAAAACAAAGTATTTATAGAGGGGGTGTCATGAGAAAAAAAAATATTACTAAGCAACTTAAAGAGATTGCTGACCTTGAGAAAGGTTCTCAATCTTATAAACTTGCCGAATTATATTTAAACTATTCAATTAAATATAATAAAATCATTAGCGAATAGCTAATGGACCCTGTGGCAAGCAGGGAGGAAATTACTAAAATCTAAAGTAATACTCTAGATTTATCCAATAAAAAAAACTCCCCTACCCTTTAAAGTCCTATGGACTCCATTGGATAAAGGAGTGAACTCTTCTCGAGAGTTCCACCTACCTTCCAAATAGGTGTCCTTTGTAGGGATTCGGGCCATCTCCGACTTGTTTTCTCCTACTGCCCTTTCATTAGTCTGTGGGTCTTTAGTGGGGCTATTTCCTAACGTTGCAAGTACTTTTCCCACCTGCTCCCATTTAATGTCGCCTTTCCATTTATGGTTCTCCAAACAAAAATTTCTTATGTCTTTGTTATATTCCTATATTGCCACATGACAGGAGGTTTGTCAAGTCATATCCAAAAAAACTTTTTTAAAAATAAACTTGACATTACTCCTAAGTTATGGCAATATTATTTATATGAAAACAGAAAACACAAAATTAAGCAATAAGGATATCGTAGAGGGTTTATCACAGAAGATTGATGAATCAATAGATGAACTCATTAATTCGGATGACTGGACTAAGTATCTTTCTTTCGTTAAGGGTCAACACCCTTACAGTTGGAACAATACTTTTTTAATTCAGTTTGAGGGTTGGATGCGTGGATTTACCCCTAGCTATGTACGTGGTGCAAAGCAGTGGAACACTGTCGGTCGTACTATTATCAAGGGTCAAAAAGCTATTTGGATTTTAGCTCCAAGATTTGGTTATTCATGTGCAGAAAAACACTGCATGAATGGAAAACCTTTTTGGAACAAGAATCGTAAAAAAATGGTTTGTAATGTAAATCCATCTCATAGAACAGAGAAATCATTATTTGGATTTATGGGTGTACCAGTTTTTGATGTATCTCAAACAGAGGGAGATGAAATCGAATTTGTTACACTTAAAGAACGATGTGAGGGAGCTACCAAAAAACTTTGGGATAACCTTGTCGTGTTTGCAGAACTAAATAATTTCACTGTAACAGTTGGAGATTCAAAAGGTGCAGATGGATTCTGTGACCCTAACAACAAATCCATTGTTGTCGATGAGAATACTTCCTTTGGGTATCAAGTTAAAACATTGGTCCATGAGTTAGCCCATATGATTCTCCACAAAGACTTAAACGAGTACAGAGAGAATAGAGCCAGATTCGAAACTGAAGCCGAATGCGTGGCTTGGATAGTCTGTCAAGCCCTAGGAGTACACTCTGATGGAGACAAGTATTCATTCGGTTACATTAAGAACTGGGGTGGAGACAATACTAAAGCACTTGTTAAGTCTTCACTTGCTAGGATTCAAAAGACTGCAACAGAAATTCTGGATAGTATTGAAAAAGATATGGAGAGTTTGTAAAAAAACTTTTCATATGATTTGACATTGGTCCAAGAATGTGGCAATATTAAATTATAGGGAAGAAGATACCCTAAGAATTCCATAGGAGGAAAGATGGAAAACACGATAAAATTGGACAGTAGGCAAACACTTACTATCCTTGAAAGCTATCTAAAAGCAGGAGCAAGACTACACCATTTCAATGGAGCACAGTGGTACATCGCTTGTAGTGGTGACCTAGTAGCAATAATTGACAGTGGGAGAAGAGATAACTGTACGCTAGACTTCTTTACAGGAGACAAGGCTGTCAGCTATCTTGAGAGTGGAAGCAATTGCACAGAAGAGAACGCGTTTGAGAATTCGTTTGAAAGCTACAAGGAGTTAATCGTAGGAGTCTGCGTTTAATAAATATTGTCATGGAATTTGACAAGTATTAAATTCTATGGCAATATGGATTATAAGAGTTAAGTAAAGAAAGTAGGTAAAGCAAATATAAAAGGTTCCCTAAATCGGCAGAATTAAACGGAAACTTTGAATACTTCGGGTGGGTAGCCCAAAAAGGTCAAAGAAGTACAAATTAAAAAGCCTCCGATAAGGTTGGAACAACTGTACAGAACTGAAACCTTAGAAGCCTTTCTAGTGTCTAGGAAGGTGGAATGTAAGCCTTGTAGGCCGATTAGGTAGTAAGAACGCTGAATGTGGTGCTGTATTAGCCAACTAAATCTGAATAGGAGGGGTCTGCTTAAAATTGTTAGGTCTGATTTTAAAAACTTGGAGCAATTGATAAAAAAGTCTTCGGACTCGACCTTGTTTGGAAGTTAGATGCAAAGACCTTTTTATTTCGCCTACTTACTTGACAAAGCTCCTATATTATGGCAATATAGGAGTATGAATAATATAAAGAAATGTAAAGGATGTACAGGAAGTTTTTGGAGCCCTATGGGCGTGCCATACTGTTCTGAATGTCTAAGGAAAGGAAGTTATGAAAGTAACAGCAACAAAGTTAACGTTACAAGACTTTAAAAAAGTAATAAAGTTTTTTGATGAGGACCCAAGTTGGCTTGGCCAATATTCAAGTAAAGCTTCCAATGGAGAGTATATTACTTATCCACAAGTTTGCGATATAGCTTTGGAATGTATTAAAGAAAAAGAAATAGGTATTAAATAAGTTTGTAGGACGGTGGGGTTTGTTGCTTTATCCCTGCCAACGTCCTTTGTCCCACTTTTTTTTGAAACTCCTATGGGAAGTTTAGGAGCAGGGGATATTATTGCTGTTCCATGGAATCTCCAATCTAGAGTTTTAATCTAGATTTATTTCGAAGAAAAAGCTTTTCTTCTTCTTTCCAATTTATCTAAGTCTTTTTCTGTCCTCATATATATATTCTCTCACTTTCTGCTCCTCTTGTCAAGTCATATCCAAAAAAGATTTGGAGCCATAGGTTGGGGTTACCAACCTATATCCCACTTCTCAAATTCTTCCTCGTATTCATATCCATCAAGTAATCCCCACATCTCTGTAGTTAGTAAATCCTTGATTGTATAAATATCCTTCAACTGGTCTTCCCTTGATAGTTCACTGTATGGAACCATCATTGCTCGGTGGCTCTCTCTCTTCTCTTCTGAGTAGCCTCCAGCGACTGAATAACCCCTCTCCAACGCGTTCCATAGGTCTTTAAGCCCCTTGACCCAGTAATGATGTACCCAGTCTCCTAGCTCCTCTAAGTCGTTAGTGTGTTTTAGTCCTGCTTGTAGTCCTTCAAGTGAATAAGCTGAAGAAAATTTGCCCCAGTTTATCTCCTTGCTTCTTTCCTTGTTATCGGTCAAGAAGTCTTTTTTTATTTCTTTCATATCTATTACTAGTGACAAGTTTTCCAAGAATGTCCTAAATAAAGAAAAAAAATATTATTTATTACTTGACATATGTCCTTTAATCTGTTATATTTAAATTATGAAAGAAACAGACATAAAGACATTAGAAAACAAAATAAGCACATTCGTGGAAAGCTTTTACGATTTTGGAGTGGAGCTTGAAGCTTTGCCTAGAATTAAAACTTTTTTCAGTGAATGTTTAGATAATCTAGAAGATGAAATCCAAGATGCGATGACTTATTCTAATTTAATAACCAAAGACTGGGATATTAGAGGATGAAAGTATTCGTAGTGGATGTAGGAAGTTTTGAAATTACTGAGAAGATGGCAACCGAATTGGATGCAATGGATATATTTTCTCAGAGAGAGTGGTTAATTCAACAAATTCGTGGTGGATTCTGTGATATTGACCAAGTCATTGAAATCTAAACAATAAAGGAGCTTAACTCCTTACTACAGTGGTCTAACCATCCATTGTAACGGCAGGAACATCAGAGGGATGTTTAACGGCTACTAGGAGTAAGAAGGATTGGTAGAGGGTCCACGAAGAAAAAAATGGACCGGCAATAAGAGGTTGAGTAAAGGAAACCTACCCACCACTCCTGCATCCAACGGAAGTTCGTTCCCTCCACCTCCAAACTCCATTGGATTAGGTGGAACAGGGGAGCCTCTGTCTTTACGGAAGTTTTATCTCTTGTTGCTTATATTCCATAATAACACTTCCTATTGGAGATGTCAAGTATTTAAGAAAGTTTTTTTTACGTCCTTGGGATATAGGGAGGTGTGGTCAGAGCCTTTCGACACTGCCACACGGTCCACCATTGTGCATCCCAACGAACCTTAGATAATTTGTCCTAGCTAGCTCTCCGAGATTCCTCGGGTAGGGTTCCTATCGTAGCTCTCTCTTAGTGTCAGTGGTGACCATCATTGCTTAGTGGCCGTTCTTCGCAAACCTATCAACTAAGATAATATAAATATAACATATAGCTTTCCATTTGTCAAGTATCTTTATATATTTTTTTATACATTTATACACAAAATATACATTTATTATACATTGTCCAATTTAGTTCCAATGACCCCTCAGAGCCTCTCCCTCGAGGCCTCCTTCATCCTTTAACCGTTAGGCCTAAACTTGACAACACACCTTTAAAATGGAAATATAAGCATACAACATATAGTGGGTGTTTCCGAGGGGATAATAAAAAAACTTTAAAATTGACTTGACAAACGGAAGGGGGTATGGCAATATGGAGTATAAGCAACAGAAAGGTCAGCAATGACATACGTAAGCAAAGAACACGGCCACAAAAAAATTGTTGGAAGATACGATGTGGAAATGCCAGCTCGAACTTTAGAATGTGAAACTAGAGGAGAGGGATGTTACCTACCGGGATATTTCAAATATCAAGAAGACGAGAATGGACGTAGGTATCGTACCAAGTTCCATAAGATGACAGCCCACACAGTATCCATGCCGATTTTTGAGGGAGAAACTGCACCTAAAATTTAGGTGTGGCTCCTTCTTGGAGAAGAAAGGATGGTCCATTGGAAGTAATCATAACTCCGACGGAGGATGGCTTGTACATCCAAGTTGAAAAGTCCTAACAGGAAAACAGAGGATGCAGAGGGAACGAGACATCGTTCCTTAGGCTCCCCTCCAAGAAAAAAAACTTTGGAATTGACTTGACAATCCTCTCGAGTCCTGTTATACTGGATTAAAGCTGGACAAAGAAAAAGAATAATCTCCCCTGCAAAAAACCATCCCGTCCTATTGGAAGGGAGCTAATGGTGGTTCCGGAGTTTTTGCACCTCTTTAAATGCGCTCCTATGGACTTTTGGGATGTTTGTGGATTAGAACGTTTGTTCTATAGAACATTTGTTCTACTTGTGAAAGATTTCACAATTACCAATTTTTACCAAAAACTAGATATTACGAATAATACCTAGTTTTTAGTTTTGTAATTAATAAGTCATTATCAATGTTATTTGTATTAATAACAATGGCTTTAAATTTACGACTGTTGTTAATAAATGTAATCATCGGCACTATGTTGAAATCTGTACTTAATGGGTAATTAAGAAATAAGAAATCAAGTGCTAATTCTGTATCTGTAACTTTCATGTCACCCCCTTTTATTTCTATTTGTTTTTTTTCTTTCATATAAAGTACTAGTGACAAGTTTTTAGAAATTTACTCAAAAATAGCCAATGAATAAATATTCATGCCAATGTATAAATATAC
>JACKZZ010023754.1_pt1 | contig 19282 bp, 9 predicted proteins | sample 8027871 | NCBI WGS metagenome assembly JACKZZ01 (sample SAMN15724774, study PRJNA655200) | protist metagenome | isolation source: fluorescence activated cell sorting (FACS) single amplified genomes of... | place: USA: West Boothbay Harbor, Gulf of Maine | collected 2000-07-19
TGAGAAGCTTGTAGAGAAACTCGCGAGCGTCTCTATCTCGAGCAAGTCATTGAGTCTGTCCACGAGCAAGTCGTCCACGAAAAGCTCCACTGAAGAGACACCGATTCCAAGCTTGGCTTCCAAACCTGGAAAGAAAATGTCGATGGCGAAGCGTCGATGGACTCTTATTGCTAAGCAGGGCATCCCGACTGGTCAAATTCTAGGCGCAGTCTGGGAGGTATTTGTCATCCCGAAAGACTCGCGATACTACTATGTCCACAAAACCACGAAGGAAAGAAGGGAAGACGAGCCAACTCCCGTGGAAATGGGCTTCTCGCTAGACTCTTCGAGAGCAACGGGTAAGAGGGGCGGCGGCTGGTTTGAGCGCGCTGACAAAGCCTCGGAAGCGCGTTTCTTTATCAACCCCACCTCAGGAAAATCGCAGTGGCTCCAACCGGCGCCCCTGCTCTGGGGCGTGTCTCTTACAAGCTCAAAGGTGGTGCGCGAGTGCGGCGGGCCTTGGGACGAGATGCTCGAGTCTGAGAGTCCGACGGAAAGGACGTGGTTCCGCAACCGCGTCACTGGCAAGTCACAGTGGGAAAAGCCGTCGCCCCACCAGTGCAATGCACATGTGACTGGGACTGGTCGCGTACAGGGTGGCTGGGAAGAACTCGTAGATCCGCGTACTGGTGCTTGCGCGTTTCGTAATGCTGAAACCGGCATGGTTAGTTGGAAAATGCCCAAGGAAGTTTTGCTGGCTCTCAAGGAGAAGTCCACGCCAAAGTCGCGGACCGCCGGGTCCCAGTCTCTCTCCAGCTCCAAATCCAGTCAGCCCTCTTTTCAAGAGAACTCCGACCGGCCCCTTTGGGAGCAGTACGAGTACACTGACGAATATGGCCTAACCATCCTATACTGGTACAATTCACAGACCGAGGAAAGCACCTACTCGGACCCCTTCCAGGACCAGTCCCAAGAAAACCCCACCTGGAAGACTTCGGATGACCCGTGGCAAAAAGTCACCGCGCTGAACGAGGGCGAGTCTTACTGGTACAACACGGTTACTGGTGAGAGCAGCTGGACGCATCCTTCGGAGGAGCAGCCTTTCGATGAGGCTGCGCATGTGTCGGAGTGGGAGGAAAAGACCTATTACGACGAAAGCGCTGCGTGCTACCAGACGTATTATTACAATACAATGACAGGAGAGTCCCAATGGGAACGGCCTGAAGGCTTCGTGGAGGCTTCTTTCTCGGTTGATCTTAACAAATCTGTCAAGACCCCGAAGGGGAACCACTTATTTAATTGGGACATGGCCAGTTCGAGTTGGACGTGAGTTTTCAAGTGAACTGAGAAGGAAAAGACAATTTCAGTTTTTGTTTACAAAACGTGATCCACAATAATGGTATGTGTGTTTAATGTAAAAACAAATATTCAAAACTCCTCTCTTGAACCCTCTAACAATACCCAACTGAATCAGAGCCTCCCCACGGAAAAGGATGGGGATAGTGAAGATCTAAATGTTTTTGTAAGTTTTCATTTTAAATTCTACTCGAAATTCTCTGTTTCTTATCTGACCTTTGTATCCCCTAGGTGCAAAATCTGCTCGAACAGATGCAAGAGCGCTTTCAAGAGATGTCCGACAGCATAATAGGGCGAATTGACGACATGGGAAACCGAATCGACGGTCTGGAAAAGTCACTGGGTGAGCTGGTGCAACAGGCGGGTCTGGAGGAGTCGCCGGCCGGGCGAACGTCTGAGAATCAAGCCTCGGCTCCTGAGCTGGAAAATTAAAATGGAACTGGAGAGGTAAATTTGATTTGTACAAACCCATTTATAAATTATCTTGAATCTCACCTCCGAAATCACAAAATCACTCAAAATCTCTAGTCCAAGAAGCGCACACCGTACTCGTCTATTGATCCGCCCTCTTCGCTGTACATAAGCTGCGCCTTGTTCTCTCGCGCCAAAACTTCCAATGCTTTTAAAAGGATCGCGTTGTCCAGTCCAAAAAACGCCGCGCTCCCGAAGGAAGAGTCATCGGAGTGGAGCTCGAAGACTGTGAAGAGACTGCCGTTCAGGCCGCTCTGGGAAATAAATTCATAGATGATGGGAGCCCACTCCTGTGGCGTGCGCCACATCACCCTCAGGCGCGTCTGGGCCACGTCCTCCCACTCCGCATGACCCGTCCGGATGAGGTCCGCGCAGACAGCCTGAACTGCGTCTGTATCGAGTTGCCGATCCAGCTGGTCGTTATGAAAGAGGGGAAATGTCTTTGTGTCGAATGAGGTGAAACGGGGGTTCTCTTTCACGAAGGAGAGGATGAGCGACTTCCAGAGGAGGAGCTGCTGCGCGCGGGTGGCCTCTACGGGTTGTAATGTGTAGAAGGGAGGAAAGTTTCGGAAATCTTCGTTCGCGTTCATCGAATTTTTTATATTGTGTGTGAGTTGTGTACACAGAATTTGGATTTTACGGTTTAATGCTTTTATTTCGGAGCCCTGGGAGGAAAAAAAGTCTTGAGGAATATAAGTGAACGAGATGAAAATAAAGATAAAGATTTGTCTTTTTTATACACTAATTCCCTTTGTGCTCTCATCCACGCCTGAGTCAAACCAATGCGCGACCGATATGGATTGCCAGCTCAACGGAAGATGCACTGTGGGTGGCAACTGCGAATGCTACCCGGGCTGGAGCGGATTATCGTGCTCACACCTGAATTTAGGGCCCACTCGAAGAGTCTGGCCACCACACAATCAGGTCGGGCTCACGAACTCCTGGGGTGGGAGCATCATCGAAACACGCAGTTTGCAGCACCTTTTCGCAAACGTGAACTGCGCAAGAGACTCGTGCGCACACACAGTCGGAGCATCCATCGCCCATCTCACTAGCCCAAGCCTTGACAAACCCTTCGAATTTCGAGGCACAGCAGTCCCGGCCGAAATCGAGAATGTGCACGCGAGGGTGGAGCCTGTGGAGCAAAAAATACTATTATACTATGGTGACCACCAGTACCCGATGGACCTCCCTGATTGCGATGTTTTGGACTTGCCCGATCTCTTTTCTTTGGAGCCAAACCCAGAGCCTTACCCACGACGCGTCAAGCGCATGGGCATTGCATTCGCAGACTTGAATCCAAATGGCACGATCGAACCAAATTGGAAGTTCCACTTCCCCGAGTACCACCCGAACCTCGAAAAACTCCTGCCCGTAATCAACCCGTCGCCCCTGATCCTGGCCAACGGAACAGTGTTGCTGGCGTTCCGCTACGCCAACACCGAAATTCAGCACGAGACCCTAGGTTTCGCCCGCGCTACTCACTGGAAGGGCCCCTACTCGCTTGTCACCGACTGGGTCGTCCCGAAACTCATGAGCGAGGACCCTTTCTTGTTTCGAAACAGGGGCGGCCTGCACATCATCTTCCACGAGTACAACGGCTCTTACACGGCGGGCCACGCGTTCACGCTGGAGGCCTCACCCACGAACTGGACCTTCTCCCCAGAACCCATTTACAGCACCACCGTGGAGGACTGGCACTACAAGTTTGACTACAGAGAGCGCCCAGAGCTGCTAGTGGACCACAATGGAGACCCCACCTTTCTGCTCACAGGCGTGGAGGCCGGCCAAAAGAACGCCTCCTTCCCGACGTGCGCGTCATTGACCATCTTGACCGAGATTTTGAGAGCAGATTAGGGTTTTTTTAATTTTAACCAGGATTTCGAGGCATCACGCGGTACGTCCTGTCGGAATCGAAAATCTTCACGCCTCGTTCTTCCAGCATCTTCTTGGCAACGTCTGCCTTCCCCCACGCCTTGCCCAGCTTGTGCATGACGCGTTTGCTGATGAGTCTGTGGATTCTTGCGCGTTCCGACGGCATAATTTGGATTGGACCCTCCAGAACATAGTCGTGTCCTTGTTCACCGAACCTGAGCTGCATACTCTCGAACCACTTCGGGTCTTCCCTCAACTTTTTGTAATTGATGGGGAATTTATTGTTTTTTTTATTATGAGGGCATTGATCCATAGTGTGGGGACCCCCGCAGTTCGAGCATTTAGTGTACTCCGCGACTGCTGTGGCTTGGAAGCTCACCTGCCCGGGGCCCATCCATTTGGCTGTGTTCAATGTGGGACGCTTAATCCCGGCGAAGCACTTCTTTTCAGATGCAAAATCATTCAAGACATCCATCGCCAGAGGTACGTGCATGTCGTCTTTGACCAGAATTGTGACATTGACCAGGCTGTCCAAATTCATCCTTTTCATTCCCAAGATGTTGTTCAGGTCTTCCAGTCGCTGATTCGCCTCGGACGCGAACGAATCGTGTACACGTTTGTCCATTAATGCCAGACTGAGACTGCCCACTTCCAAACTTTGCATAGAATGTACCCCAAGGCTGTAGGAATCAGTCTCATTTTGCTTGATGAAGCCTTTCTTGTTTTCGATGGTCAAAGAGAGAGAGGAAGAGTGAATATTATCCGTAGAACTGAGTCTGATTTGTTTTTGAGGGATACGGAGGAAATGACGAGCCGACCGGTGCCCTGCTATTAAAGCATTCATTAAAAATTCAAGGAACTTGATTTTGTGTTTGTGTCAAGTTTAGTGGAGGAGAAAACATATGAAAATAGGAAGATAAAGATGTCTCGACCGGTAAGTCCAATTATTTAACATATCAATACATTTTCGCGATGATTCGGACCGCCGAAAGTGAGCGAGAAGACTATGGCGTCTTCTGAAAGATTCGTGTTAATTACGAGTTTTGTGGTTTGAATGTGTTGTAAATTTGTCCAAAGTAAAGTCTTCTTTGATTTCTTATGTTTGGTTGCTACCTGTATCTTCCTCTAGATCTGTCCAAAATGAGACTCCGCTTTCTGACTCCCGAAACGCGTTCACTGACTGTGTTTTTATCAGCCCCCTGCATATCTCTCTGACGAAGATGTAGGCGCTCTGAAAGAAATGAGAGTTAAGATCTGGCTTGGCGGCCTAAAGGGATTCCTGGTTGGCGCGGGCACGGGCTTTGTAGGGTTCCGGCTGGCCCACGTTTTCGAGGACGTGCGCAAGATGAAACTGGAACACAAGCACCGTTTTGCGTCGCCTTTGCTTTTTGGCTCGTTTTTCGCCTTCGTGGGCGCGCTGACCGAAGGCCGTAATCATATGCACAGCGTGCATTACGTGATGCACAAGTACTCGACGCCGCAAACCGTATCAGAGTACCAGCAAAAGATGTACGAGACTACCGCGCTGTACGAACATGACATACGGAAGGCAGTGGACTCCCTGGACTCGTCGCCTTCGGAGCATCCAAAAAATATAAATCCCCAAGAAGAACAGCCAAGACGAGGCTGGTTCGAGCTGCCGGAGAAGCCCAAGTAGTTTGTACATTTCTCTAAGTTTAATATTCAGAAACGCGACTGTAGTGTGCTTGCTTTTTGCTTGACTTGCGCGTCTGGTGCGGAGGCGGCCAAGTAGGCGACACGAGACTCTAGACTCATGTTTGGCACAATAGAATGCATCATCTCCACACACTTGTCCAAAATGGAGTCGTCCGCAACGAGGAACGCGTCCAGCGCCTCTGTGTGCAGGATGGAGTGGTTGGACGCGAGTAGGAAGGCCACCAGCCCGAGGATTTGCAAGTTTGAGGCACGGGAGAAGGTTGTAGGGCAGGAACGAAAAACAAGGGCCAGTGCTCTGGCCAGCTCCACCCTCACACTCGGGTGGCAGTGCTCCAGGTCGAGATCTAACCCGGTCTGGAGGAGCGTTGGGCTGAAGACTTTCTGCATGGTGTCGGGGTTATCCACAAGCGCTGCAGCGATGTTCTTGAGCACATTAGCGGCCATCCCGGCAGTCGCGGGGTCCCGAATGCTCAGCACCGGCCCCAGGCTCGACCAGTCCTGGAATTTCCCTTTGACGAGCCGCGTGCACGAGCTGGGAGCCATGCATAGGAGACGCAGGACGTTGATCGCGGCTCGAGTGCCCTCCAAGTCGAACCTGGCCATTGTCTCGCATACGAATAGCCCGAGCTGCGCTGCGAGTTCTTTGGCGTTTGGTGGAAGAGTGAAAGAGGTCTGTGCGGGGTTCTCTGAGAAGGCCAGCAGGTTGGCGAGTGTTTCTAGGCAGGCTAGGCGGATTTGACCCAAGCGAAGAACCTTTTTGCCTGTGTCATCCTTGTCCTTCTCCTCGACCAGCTCGCGAGAGATTTCGAGCGCGGTCTGGCACAACTGTGTGAAGGGCAGGCGCGCGGCAACAGAAGCGTCGCAATTCTGCGACATGAGAGGTAGTAGCTGCAAGGCCTCCACGTCGGGGCTCGTCTCCAGACTGCGCAACACGGCCTCCAACACACCGTGGTCGAGTAAAAGGTGCCTGCGCTTGGCAGAAAGGTACATTTTGTCGCTTGGAATATCTATAAAGGATGACTCTTTTGACCGTTTGGTCACCTGGCTTTGTACTTGTGCCTGCAAGCCCTGTGCTTCCAGCCTCTGCGCGGCCATTTTCACCGCCTCCGCCTTGCGGAGCTCCAGGTCGTGCTGCATCTTCCAGCCCGTAGCAAAAGAACACAGTACCGAGAGACTATCTTTGGATGCGTCCTGGACCAGTAACTCGAGCACGCCCTGCTCCGCAAACGCCTCGAGAGACTTTTCCCAGACCCGGGATTTTCCCTCCCAGGTAGTCGCGCTAGCGTCCCGGAAGAGCACCTCTTCGGCGCGATCGAGACCCGCCTTTAGAATTGGCGCCGTTCCAGGTAGCACATTTGCGAGACGCTCCGGCAGCCGCCCCTTCAAAGCCTGTTCAAAGGTGGCAAAGTCCTCCGAGTCGTATATCTGGGTCAGTACGCTAAGAGCGGGGGTTTCTAGGGCAGGGATATTGAGAACCTCTAGAATCAACCCCATGCAATCGTCATCACTCAAGATTGCACGCCGGCAAGAGTCTCCCTGGGCTGCCAGGTTCCCCAGCACGATCATCGACACTCTCTGGACCATCTCGTTCTCTGGAGTGGAGTGGAGTTTCAAAAGATTTGAGCCTAGTGCGCTTGTTCCTTTGTAATTTAGGAATTCCGCGTGCCTATCAACCACAAGGTTCGCCAGAGCGGACAGCGCGAGCACTTTGGTTTGGGGGGGAATATTCGGTTGAACCATGGAAAGAAGGAACAAAAAGCTCTCTTCAAGCTCTTTAGTGGGGATAGCCTTTCGATTTTCCGCCGTCCTTCCGAGAACCCGCAGAGTTTTCGCCAACTCGATTTTCGCAGCTTGATTCTGTTCATTATTCGAATTTTCCAATCGTACTGCTGCGAGTTTCTCGCGTATTTGGTCCATCGGGGTTTAGAGGTTCTTGTTTTTTTTGATTTTTTTTTCGTTTCGTTGCGCGCTTGCTGAAAGAAGGCAATCCTCTAAAAAATTGAAGATTATGTCACTTCTAGCAAACGAAGACAGATCAGTGTACTGGGATGACGCGGCCAGCCACCTGATGTTGCTTGACCAGCGAAAACTTCCTTTGACAGTAGCTAAGGTTTCCTGCAAAACGGTGGAGGACGTGGCCAAGTCAATCTCTACGATGGTTGTGCGTGGTGCACCCGCAATCGGGGCCGCAGGTGGATTTGGAATGGCGATTGCGGCACAACATAATCAAAACCTTGAAAAAGCCAAAGCGATTCTTGATGCAGCGCGGCCCACGGCGGTCAACCTCACGTGGGCCACGCAACGCCTGCTCGAGAAGGCGCAGATGCCGGATTGCGGAACATTCGAGGCAATTCTCAAAGAAGCTAAAGCACTGGCGGAGCAGGACGTCCTAATCAACCTCCAAATGGCCAAGCACGGTGCCGAGGTCGTGCCCGAGAACGCCAACATCCTGCATCATTGCAACACTGGTGCCCTGGCCACCGTGGATATTGGCACAGCAATTGGTGTGATTTACGAGTGCCATGCGCAGAAGAAAAACATCCACGTGTGGGTAGATGAGACGCGGCCCCGACTCCAAGGCGCCAGGCTGAGCGCGTGGGAACTCATGCGCGCCGGGGTTCCAATGCACCTTATCGCAGACAACGCGTCCGGGATGCTGATGCGGGACGGCAAAGTCGACGTTGTTCTCTTCGGTGCGGACCGCGTAGCCGCGAACGGGGACACCGCGAACAAGATCGGGAGCTACAACATTAGTGTTCTGGCGAAGGAGAACGGGATACCGGTTTACGCGGTGGTACCTACCTCCACGATCGACTTGACCTGTGAATCAGGCGCTAGTATCCCTATTGAGGAGAGGGGAGCGGAAGAGGTGGCCTGCTTCTACGACACACGGGTCGCTCCCGAGGGGGTTCAGGTATTCAACCCTGCATTCGACGTGACACCCTTCAAGTATCTCACGGGAATTATCACGGAACAGGGCATTTGCTACCCGCCCTTCAGGAAATCCCTCAAACGTGTTAAGGAGAGGGCCGAAGAGGAGATTAGACGAAACAAGTAAAATGTTGAGGAAAAGATCCTCTCGTACATTTGTATGAATTCTTAACTAACTTATCCTAACAGCCCAGTAAGGAGGAATTGGTCGCCGTTGGTCGCCTCAGGTTCAATAGCACGGGCACCGGCCTCTCTAGTGTAGGAGCGCACGACCACAAGGTTTTCCAGTGGAAGGTTCTCAGGTTTTAGTCTAAAGCACGCAAGATTGTTACAATTTTTAAGGAATTTACTTCACCTAGCATTGAATGTGGGGGATCAACTCTTCGGAATCAAGCTCACCCAAACAATACAGCCATTCCGATCCTCTATCGAGGTTTCATCACAGAGAAAGGGTCCAGACCAGACCAAAAAGCAAGCCTGGAAACTTCTCCAGCAATTCTTCAAGCATCGGGTTGCACCCGCACTGGGGGAAACTTTGAGAACCCTCAGCAAGAAAAGGCCTATTATTCTATTGCTGCAGGTAATGTGGATGCAAACAACCAGCAAGAAATTCACTATCTAGTCTTTACTCGAAATAGAACACCCAAATCAGACTAAAAACTATAAGAGCTTCTTGTACATTCACCACACATTTTTGGTTTTTTTTAATTCCTTCAGTAAAAGGAAAAGTTGATTCACAAGACGGAATCACAATTTGAGCTCCTATAGACTACAGTATTCCTGTAATTTTGTGTCCAACTCGTCTACAGGATTGTTCTATGCTTATTGAGGAAAATTTGAATGCCCATTAACCTTTCTAAAGGTAGAGTTAGGGCTCTGTCACTTTTGGTCCAAAATCCAGAGAATGATTCGGACACGGATCGCAACTTTTGTCATTCAAATCGAAAGAGTCGAAGGAATCAAAGCGACTGACTATACAAAAGCAAGACAGTAGGCGCGAGTGGGAACACTAAACTGATTGCCCTCAAAGTTCACGGCGGTGAAGTAGGCGCCGAAGGAAGCATTTGGACGAGCAGGAGCAGGTGCGGCCATCGCTGGTGTTTGCGCGCACCATGGCTATGCACAAGTTCTCGGGAAATATGGGCCACAAGTCGCGTCTGTGTTAGAGATCGTCGTTGCCGGAAGATCAGGAGGATGCTGGCGAAGAGCGGACCTGGAGGTGGAGGGCGCTCGATAAGCAGGATAGATCCGGAGCATAAGATTTTAGTAGAGAGAGTATCTGTATAGCGCTGAATAAGGATTGGTGTGTAAAAAAGACAGGGGCTTCTCCAGATTAAATAGGAGAGGCACCATTTAATCTTTCGCAAGGATAGCCAGAGCGGAGATTGTTGCGGCCAACTTCGCTCCTGAACATTAAGGAGTATGGTCGTACCAGAAACGAGCGATACGGTGATAGCTGCAATTGTTCACCAACCTCCATCACATGGTTGGCAGCCTCCGAACTCGGAGGAAAACTCAGGTTCATTATGCACAACCCTCTCGAATACCCTACCTATGCTTCAATGAAGGATTGTATGGTGATTAGAAATACCAAAAAAAACATAGCTCCAAGTTTCGTTCGCGGTCTCAGCGCAGGAGGTGTGAAAAGAAGCTTCCCAGTAAGGATGACAAGATTATTCAAATTTGAGGGTAAATTGAAGATATAGATGGGATAATAATAGATCAACGAGCTCTATAAATTGTGGGAAGTCTCCAAGATCAGTGCTTTTCCTGAAAACTTACTGTCACTCTTTTTATGGAGCCCGTTAGGGTAAGGCGAAAGACGACAAGCAGCATGGCTTTTTTCAAAAGCGCTCAGGGAAAAAACCAAGTCAATATGCAGAGTAATTCTTAAAATATGGCATCTGCGAGGCGCTATGCCCCTGATATGCTTCTGAAAGCGTTGTTTGGAACGGCAACTTGGAGAAAATTGTTTGTGAAGGCGGCGGTTTAACAAAAGGACAAGTTCGCCACATAGGGGGCCTCACGCGCAGCCCATGGGGTGCAAAATCCACGTCAACTGTGAAATACTTCAAAATTAGACTGTTGGTGGTGAAGCATAGCCTTGTGGTGTGCGAGATTTCCCAGATGAGTGTGATAGGAGGTGCGTGGTTAGATTCAAACCGTGCAAGTTGCTGAAACATTCTGAACAAGAGTAAAAGATTTAAATATGCGAGAAAGCGCGTTCGACGTTTAAATTTTGAAGAGAATCAAACAGGAGCGCTGGAAAATAGAAGAAAAAGATTGTGCGTTACAGATTCGTTCAAAAGAGAGCCAGTTTAAAATTGAACAAATACATATCAGTTAAAAGTGAGAAAAAAAGCGAAAACAATCGGCCTACGATGAACAAGATTAGCAAAACATTCAAAAGTGCCAAGAAAGGCGCCAAGAGACGAGCACAAGTTCTAAAAGCCCAGCTTCGGCAAATGCCAAGCCGTCTGGAGCAGATCCAATCGAGGCTCCGCCGCAAACATGTAAAGAAGTACGGAGGCAACTGGCGGGGTAAGAGGAGCGAGCAGGCAATCGCCCAGATGAAGGCCCTGGGGACCCGGGTGGTAGCCGGTGCTTCCAAATTGAAAGCATGCCTGATCAAGGACAAGGAGAGCGATTCTGAGACCGAGGCCCTGGAGACTATGGTGACTCCTCTCACCGTGAAGACTGAGATGCCAGTGACTCTGGACAATGGCGCGGGACTTGGACAGCCGGATTTGGAGAGCCGTTCTCGAAAACCCGTCATCGATGAGAAGAAAGCCGTAACGGATGAACCCACTTCTCCCTTCCTATATCTTGACGCACTCTTCAGCCTGGATATCCCAGAAACCGTGGAGACCAAGGTGGAGTGCGCGGGACTTGGAAATCCGGAATTGGAGAGCCGTTCTCCAAAACCCGTCATCGATGAGAAGAAAGCCGTAACGGATGAACCCACTTCTCCCTTCCTATATCTTGACGCACTCTTCAGCCCGGATATCCCAGAAACCGAGGAGACCAAAGTGGAGTCCTCCTAGGGTGCTCTGCGCGGGAACACAAAGAGCTGGAAGGGCCTTAAGAAGCGCAAGAATCTCTTCACGATTGCGCGAGAAGCGAACATCTAGCTAGATATGTTCCTTGAAGGTAGTTTGGCTACGTATAAGCCAGAATCCCATATAATTTAGACAAAAGGATGGTAAAAAAAATCATTGGAACCACAAGTGATCTAAGCATTATCATAAAACTTGCTGAGAATACATTAACCACCACGAAGGCTTCTCGTCAGATTTCTATTCCAGATTGGAAAAGGGTCGGCCGAAACCCAGAGGACCGTTTGAAGCTTTCGAAAACGAAGACCTCCCACCCAGCAAACCAAGGTCCTCCTCAAGCTCCGCCCAACCACCAGCCTTGTAATACGCAATCTCCTTGTCCGTGTGGTAAAGTGAGCCCCAGTCAGCGTCCATGTGCTTGGGCAGTGCCACCTTGTAGGGCTCGAAAACAGGGACCACCTCGCTCATGGCCACGCGGATGGCGTCGTCTAGGTCCGCTACGTCCATAACCCACTGACCCGCCTCCTCAGCCAGCGCTTCCACTTGATCTCGGCGCACCTTGGTTTTCTCGTCCTCGATCATGGCTGAGCGCGCGGCGGCGCGGAGGCGCTTCGCCTCCTTAATGTCCCGCTTTTTCTGCAGACGCACCGCCTGCTCCTCGTCCGATATTTTTCGAACTTCCTTGGGGAATACCACCGGGTTCCGTTCCGCGATACTTTCCCGAATCATTTCCACCTTGGCGCGGCGCTTCTTCTCCGCCGTGATCAGATCCGCCTCTTTCTTTGCGTTTTGCTCTTGTTCCCATTGCGCGTGCTCCTCCATCGCCTGGATTCGCACTTTGGTCATCTCGCGGTTGTACGCTTGGCGCTCAAGCTTGTATCGGATGGCGTCCTCCTTCTGGAACTCGATTTTTTTCTTCATGTCAAGCCATGCCTCTTTCTCCTCATCCGATGCGTCTTTGGCGGGTGTCGGCCCAGGGTACTTGAGTCTGGTGCGCCGTAACAAAGGGACGGTTGTGGGGATTTCTTGGAGATTTGTCCGTTGTCTAATGGGTTTGCGGGGAATTTGCGCTCGGGCTAGCCTTGGAATCATCTGAAAACGGGGGGTTAGAAGGTTTCAAAGAAAAATGGACGGAGTTTGCTCGGGTTTGGTGGGGCTATACTCTTTCAAAATTCAGGAAATTGGTTCTTAAATATTGGATCTAGGCCGTAAATCATAAATATTACAAAGGGAACGGCTGGGGTGAATTCTACACCAAGGAAAAAGCAACTCGTCGGGAAATCCGGTTGTCTTGGTCTTTGTTCGTTCTCAAAAATATATTCAAAAGCAGAATTAATACACACCTTTCTATTTTTCCTATGCAAAACTTCTGGGATGCGAGATGGTGTTCCTTCCCCCTATTCGTTGACGCTCCCCGGGAGATCCATCGCGATCGCCGACTGACTCACCACACTCTCATCGTCATCTTCCTCTTGGACTTCTTTGAGAATATTTCCAACTTGGCGGTTGACCTTAAATCCCGCATCCTCATTCTCAAAGCTGAAGAAATCGCTCATTCGTCTGTCCCCAATCGATTTTGCAGTGTTTTTGAGATCCTGGAGCATCTGTTCCGATGAATTGTCCTCCTGTAGTGTGATCTTCTCGGGTTGCTGGAAGCCCACGAGTGAGGCGCGAACACCCGCACCATCCAGCCCGAAGAGCTCGCTAACGCGACGGGTTTCCAGCTCGTTTGCCGTGCTTGCAAGTCTCTCCTGATCAAAGGACCGGGATTCGCGGCGCATCCTGGATTTGAACTCGGACAGAGCCTCCATAGTAATGCTCAAATCGCTGGCCCTACGATTGGTGGCTAGCGGGATCACCGTGTTTTGTTTTTGGCCCATCTTTTTGAACTGGTCGTCGTCCGCATACTCGGTGATGTGAAACGACAAGGAAAGCGCGTTTGTGAAGGCATCAGTCTTGAGGCGGTCCGAAATTTGGCCAAACGTGGGCCTGAGCTCTGGGATCTCCTGCCAACAGTCTTTTATGAGGTCCGCCAGCAAGGGCGGGCAGGTTTGGGGGATCATTAGTCGCTTGCCCTCTATAGCAACCTCCCTGACCAGGGCCTTGAAGGAGTTGATCACCCCGCCCGCGAACGGCTCGAGGCGCGTCCAGAACATGTGAAGACAGATGGCAAAACTAAAAACGTCGATGCTCTTGTCGTATTTCTCCGCGAGCAAGAGTTCCGGTGCCATATAGTACGGGGTTCCCGCGACGCTGTTGTCGTCCTTATCGTGAAAACAACTCACGCCGAAATCGGTTACCTTGACAGTCCAGGGCGAGAAGAGCAGCAAGTTGGCCATCTTGAGGTCACGGTGCACGATGGGCGGGTCCAGCATGTGCAGATGTAGCATGCCACTGGCCGTGTTCTGCATCATTTTCAAGAGGTTTTCCCAGGTGATTGTCACGGTGGAGTCCAACAAAGTCCCCTCGACGCTCCCGCGGTCCGCGTGCTCCAGCACAATGCAGAGGTTCTCAACGCGCGTGCAGGCGCCCAGGAAGTTGGTGATGTTGGGGTGGCGCAAGTCCACGACCACTGAGAGCTCCGCGGTGAACTCGGCCAGGACCTGTGCCAGGTTCTCCTGATTCATGGTTTCCTGAAGTTGGTTCAGGGTCTTAACAGCGACCGTGGAGCCGTGCCACTCCGCTTTAAAGACCGTGCCCATGGCGCCCGCGCCCAAAATATCGATGGTCTCAATCTCATCCCAGTGGATCTCCCACGGATTGTTGATCACCATCCCGGTACCCGTGCCGAGCTGGACCGAATCCAAGTTCTTCGGGTACTCCACCGGTTTGCCCTCGGTCATCTTTGTCAACCTCTCAAACACGGTCTCCAAGGAGGGGCGTTTCTCCGGGTCGGACTCCCAGCACTCCCTCATCAACGAGTAGAGCTGGCTCACGAGTGAGACCTCTTCGGGGTTCTCGGCATTCCATCTATCGAGGCATGCGCCGTGGCCGCCGTTCAGCTCGTCAAAGTAGTCCACCGGCCGTAGCCCCCGCTTGCACACATACTCAGCGACCTGTTGGGGCGTCTTGCCCGGGAAGATCAAATCGCGGTGGAGGACCTCGAAGAGGATGACACCTACCGAGTACACCATACTAGCACCGGGATTCTTCAGATTGTCCTCGTTTAGCATCACCTCGGGTGCCTCCCACTGGTTCGGCCTTTCCTTGACCTCCATTAGATTGTACTTGTTCTTCTCCAGTTTGGCCACTGCCCTCTTAGAGGAAGCGCTCATCTTGAGAAGGCTCAAGTTCATTTTCGAATTTGCCTTTGAACCAATGTTGGCCAGGCCGGCGGATACACTGTCTATGGCCTGTTTTGAGGCCTGCTTGGCCTGTTTCGAGGCCTGGTTCGCCGCGTTACCCACCTGATTCGCGACGTTCCCCATTTGATTGGCCACATGGTTTTTCATTTGGTTCGCCTTGCTGCCCAGATCGTCCACTAGCTTGAGCTTTTCCGCATTCTCAATCTTGACTACCTCCGCGGAAATCAGTCGAAGCGAGTTGAGCGGGAAGAGCACCCTTGCTTGGAACTCCTTGTCGATCAGAATCCGGGCAGACCGGAAGTGCGGGTACGGCTTTTCCATGTGATTCAGGTACAAAAGCCCCAAGAGTGCGTCATGTACAATCTTCAGGGAGAGCAAAAGCGAAAATGCCACCCGCGCTTTGTTCTTTGTACCACCAGCCAGCAATTCATCCTTGGGGTCCTTCACCAGGTACATTCGCAGAGACTGGAGCTCCATCAGGTCGGAGATCACCCACAACTTGCGCAGCACTATCTGCTCACACACGCCATGGATGCTCACCACCCTTGGATGCCTTGATTTGTGCACCGCATGCACGATATTCGAGTGCAGCTCGTGCTGGACCAGGTCCGCTACCTTGGGAATTATACGGAGCTCGCGAATGCACACCTTCTTCCCGCTCCATGTGCCCACGTAGTAGTGGTTCAGGGACCCACCGATGGCCAAAGGCTCGTTCAGTTCGAATGCTGCTACGTCCAGAAGTGGGTTCGTTCGGATCTTGTACTTCCGGATCTGCCGTTTCGCGCTAAATAGTAGGATCAGAAACCCAAAGCTCGAACCAGAGAGGACGAAAATCAGGGCCTTGCCCTCGTCGGACTGTTCTGGTGCTGGCATTGTAGGTGCGTCGGTTTCAGGAAAGCACGCCACGGGCACCGTCTCGGCGGGGAGCTCAAGGTCGTAAATCAACCCCTCCGCGCTCTGGCTGAAGAGCGGATCACCCTCGCTCGTAAGCAGTGACGTGACTCGCATGGTTAGTCCACCTTGGAGGTCGCAGCACCCTATTACCTCTGGGCAAAGAAGGCCAGATTCGGGGAAGGTTTCGTTCCACTCACCGAACACGAACACCTCGGCCGCGTCGCCGGGGTTTACTTTGATCACTTGGGAACGAGTGTTCCACGTGGAGACATTAAAGTCGAAAACCTGCTGGAAACCTGATGATAAAAGTCTCTCAGTGTCAGTATCAGTATCACTTTCTGACACTACCATCGAGGGCCACTGGATAGAAACTTGGACGTCCGCAATCGGCAGCAAGCCGAGCGCGACAACGACCTCAACTGTTGTGTTTGAAAATCCACCAATACTGAGCTCAAGCTCCGGAGAGTATGTGTTGACGCAGAATGTGTCTTCACAGACCACAGTCATCGTCACATCCTCTGCTTGGACCCGCAAGGTAAAGTCACCGAAGAGCGAAGCCATCATCTGTTTGCGCACCTCTGGCTCGATCTCGTCCATCTGCAGAAGATCCCTGCTCGTGGAGTCCCCCGGGAGGAGCGACTGCATCATCCCCCTGCCCGCCATCAGGACCACCGACTCCAGGTCGGGGAACGCGCGGAGCATGTTGGTGGAATCGCCTTCGAGTCGGCGTCTCTTGGCCTGAGCCTGAGCCTGAGCCTGAGCCTGAGCCTGAGCCTGAGCCTGAGCCTGAGAAGATCTCTTGGCCTGGAGAAACTCCATAATCGAGCCACCCAACGTGTTAAACACGTCCATGGCCATGCTCTTCGTGTACACCTCCGCGCTCTGCTGAACAGCGTCCGTATTCTTGAAGGACGAGCTCAAGGCCTGAATAATCATTGTCTTCTTCTTCTCCCTCTTCAAGGCTTTCTCGGTCTCCACCTCAGAAGGCTCTGTTACGTCGTTCTGGTTCTCATTCTCGGATTTAGAAGATGTCACCAGCTCAGTCAAAGCTTGAGCGTCAAAGTCCGCGAGCGACTCTTCTGAATAGTCGTACCCCAGGTCAGACACCGAGGACAGCGTCTTGAGAGTGGTCTGCAGAACCTCCGGTTCCATCCCAGAATTTTCGTCCACCACCTCGAGTGTCTTGTACAGCAGGTCCACCATCTCCTCAGACTTTGTTTCTAGCAGGGTTTGCAGCTCCTGCTGCTCGTCCTCCGATAATTCTGCAGCAATCGTGGAGGTAGCCGACTTGGTCACCTCGGCCAGGGTCTGAAGCGAATTCGCAAACTCAGCCACATTTACAGTGGCGCCCTCTTCCTGATTATCAATCTCGTCCAGCAAGAGGGAATTTGTAGAACTCTCTGACGAGAAATGCAAATTGGTCATGCTCGATGTGATGTCTAGTAGATTGGAAATCTCAGTCGTATCTGTGAACGTCTTCTCACTGACTTGCAAAACATCTTGGCACAACTGCAGCGTCTTGGCGCCTTTCGCATCCAAGACCTGGACGCCGAGTCTATAGCTGCCCGCGGAGAATGCCATGTTGGACACCTTGTACGACGATTCGAACATGGCGAGATCGGTGCCCTCCTCCGTCCTGAAATTCGAGCCTTCCTTCGCGGCCGAGGTGAACACGAAGAAATCGTCCGTGGCTGCGTCACCCACCTCCTGGTAGCCGAACTGGAAACTCAGCGGGGTGTCCTCATCGAGGTCCACCCAGTCCGTTGCTATCACCGTGTAGGACGTCTCCAAAGCGGTTCCTTCCAATGGAAAAACCTCCACTCTCTTATTCGACCGGTGCTGCGGCGGTTCATTCATGATCACTTCCACGTCGAGCTTTTTCGTGAGCAAATACGCCGCGCAGGAGGCCTCCGGACTCTCCAAAACGATTCGCTGATCCCTCAGGTCAAACGCAATTTCCGCCTCGTCCGCCTTTAACGGCTCGCTGAAGTATCCCGGCTTGAAGGAGAGCAGGAAAATGTATTCGTTTCCCCCGCTGTTTCCTAAAAACGGGCACACCTCGAGAGCCTCTTCTCGGTCCTTCTTCTTCTTGAGATAGGCCAGGCTGACGTCGCTCCCACTCGGGTGCAGAGAGGTCTCTCGCCCGTTCTCTGTCAGTGACAACTCCATCAGGTCTGTAATACCCATCGGGTCATCTTTGAGGGAGTTCTCCAGTCTGTCCTCGGCCTCCGAGCTCAGGTCGGGGTTTGGTTGAAGAGCCACATATAATTGGACTACTGTGTACTGGTCCACGCGTTCTTGCTTGGAAGAGTCCGGTAGAATACACATCTCCACTTGATTTGCAAATCGTGGAATCGCAGTATCGCACTCATCCGCGGTTGGGAGGGATGTGGGTTGATCGGTGGGAGCGGTGGGTTTTGATGTTGGGTAGAAAGAAGGGAATTTGGTTGGTAACCTGGTCGGCTGCTGAGTCTCTGTGCAGGTTTTGTCCTCTCCACAACCTAACGGGACGAGGCAATCTGAGTTGTCATCGCACGCAAGGCCCACGGCGCAACCGTTGCACGTGGCTCCTCCACAGTCTTCATCAGTCTCATCGCCGTTGGTCTTTTCATCAGTACAAGAGGGCACCTGGCAGACGTTATCTGTGCAAACGTTGGACTGGCAGTCGGTGCTCCCCAAGCACGCCAGATTGTCTGCACATTTACTGCATCCCGAACCGAGATTGCTACCTCCACAATCTTGAGCAGTCTCAAAGCCATTTTTAACCTCGTCGCTGCAAGTGGGTATTTGACAAACAGAGCCCGTACACACACCAGACGAGCAATCGCCATCCACGGAACAATCGTCGCCATTTCCGCACTTGGTGGGACAGTTGCCACCGCAATCCACTCCTGTTTCATCCGAGTTCTTTACCTCGTCGCTGCAAGTAGGTATTTGACAAACAGAGTCCGTACACACACCAGACGAGCAATCGCCCTCCACGGAACAACCGTCGCCATTTCCGCACTTGGTGGGACAGTTGCCACCGCAATCCACTCCCGTTTCGCCGCCATTCAGAACAGTATCAGTGCATGTGGGTGTTTGGCACGTATCGCTCGAGCAAACTCCAGAAATGCAGTCGGAATTTTCGTCGCACGCGATACCGTCGGCGCAGGCCGGACAAGAAGACCCGCCACAATCAACTCCTGTTTCATCGCCGTTCTTGACTTCATCAGCGCACCCTGCGCTTGAGCACTGAGAGTTGCTGCACACACCTGAGGCACAGTCCCCGTTAACGGCACAGGTTTGCCCGTTCGAGCAGGCTGAGCAAATCTCGCCCCCGCAATCAACGGCACTCTCGTCCCCATTGTTTACTTCATCGCTGCATGTAGGTGCTTGGCAGGTCCCCGAGGAACACACGCCGGATGAACAGTCGCTGTTCACTAAACAAGACGAGCTGTCGGCGCACTTCGTTGGGCAGGAGCCTCCACAGTCCACATCAGTCTCGAAGCCATTGGTAAACCCGTCTGTACAGGTTGCGGTACACGTACCGGTGTCGCAGTTCCCATTCACGCAGTCGGAATTTTCGTCGCACGCAAGGCCCACGGCGCAACCGTTGCACGTGGCTCCTCCACAGTCTTCATCAGTCTCATCGCCGTTGGTCTTTTCATCAGTACAAGAGGGCACCTGGCAGACGTTATCTGTGCAAACGTTGGACTGGCAGTCGGTGCTCCCCAAGCACGCCAGATTGTCTGCACA
>JACKZZ010009293.1_pt1 | contig 19280 bp, 10 predicted proteins | sample 8027871 | NCBI WGS metagenome assembly JACKZZ01 (sample SAMN15724774, study PRJNA655200) | protist metagenome | isolation source: fluorescence activated cell sorting (FACS) single amplified genomes of... | place: USA: West Boothbay Harbor, Gulf of Maine | collected 2000-07-19
TTGTACCTTGATAATGGTGTTACTAAAATTTTTTATAAATCATTCTGGAAATAGCTGCAAAATTTATTCTGGTGTCATTTGATTGAATTACTCATCTGACATTCCGTTGGCATCTAATAATTATTGGTTATTTTACTGCTACATTTACCTGACTCGTTTAGGATTAGGTTCATAATTTAGGTTCTACAATTCATCTGATTCTTACCGACTTTATGATTCAATCTAATTAACATTCTAATTCTGATTAAGATTACTGCTACTTGACTACTAGCCCTAATGATTAAAACTATGACTACTTGAAAAAAAATGATCGACTGCTTTCTCAATTATCTTATCTTCTGAACATCTCAAGTTCTCAAAACCACTATGCAAATCCCTCGCTGTTTTATCATCTGTACCTGTAATTTCAATTATTTTTTCAATTATACGATCTACCTCTAATTTTTTATTAGCAGCTGCGTTTACTGTCATAGTTTACTAAACATTTTATACCTAATTAGAGCTGCTACTTTAAGCGATTGATGATGATGCGTTTGATGAACTACTTGATTATTAAACTTAGTTTGGAATCGAATTCCATTTTTTCATACAATCGTCAATACTATTGGCTATAGAATTTTTAGGAGATTTAGCAGGATTAGGACCTGTAGGTGTACGTGAATTTCCAACAATTGAGTTTCTATTTGAATTTGTCAATTAAACACTATTTGCAGTCATAAACGAGGTATTCACTTCTTCATTCTCTTAATCTAAATCAGAATCATTATCAAAATCCGCTTCTTCATAATAAATATCAATAGCTCTTTATATATTCAGTCCAGATTCAACTAATAACCTAGTAGCTTTTTTTTTTGAACAGCCACAAACAGTAGCCATTTTATCAACATCATCAGCTTCAGGGCCAAGCTATTATTGCACGGAGTAATCACTGACACTAACAGAACTATGATTTAACGTCTATAAATCACTTAACGAAACTCGATTCTAAAGATTAGTATCATTCTTTGAACTACTACTTGTTGCACCAGAGTTTCCAGCTTAAGCAAATCTTAAGTCCATATTATTGACATGTTTTTTCTGATTCATTTCAGAATCGAAACATAATTCTTATTAATATTCTGGATCCGATTCCGAATCTGATAATTATTGTCTCTATACAGATTTGGATAAGTTTTAAATAGGGGCATCAGGTTCATCACCATCAGAGAATAAGTCTGAGCCTGACAAATTAGATTACTATTACTCTATATGCCCATAATACCATTCTGGAATTCTTTAGACTCTAGGTTTTCTTAAAATCTTACTGATCTTTTCGTTTAGATTACGTTCTGCATCTTCTTCATCTATTCTGTTTTAAAATTACTTTTTAGCTTTAATGTTCTCATTTAGAAGTGCATTAATCTATGCTATTCCTTACTTCACCCTATCAAAGTCCGTAGGATCAGAACCTACAAACTAGTGACAGTAGCATATTCTAGCTTTCATCCAGATTATCAGTTTTGTTTTATCTACTTTAAATACATTGTTCTATTTTAAATAGCTTTTCTTTTTATTTGTTACATGCATCGAAAACAGTGCAATATCATCAGATGCTTTACATTCTTATATAACCTCACCAAAAGGCTACTCTTCTGCAACAGTTAAAACTCCTACTTAATCTTACATTTGCTTTGTTGGCTGTATTAGCTATACTTTAGTATGCATACGTATTCTTTGGTAAGGTTAAACTTTTCTGGACTGCATCTTTAACGGAAGATTAGCATTATCAGATTCTATTATCTTATTTGATCTTTGATGTGAGTCTTTACCTTTGTTTGCATTAAGACTCAGACTGCATTTTTTTATTTGCTATAGCTCTTAGACTTTTATCCTATCAACTTCGTCGCCTATTGCTTTAGATAGTGTTTGATTTGATACCTCTCTAACTCCATTCATTTGTTATGGTTTCCAGAGTCCTGACTTATCTCTACAGCCACCTAACCTTGGATGTGCAGTCTTTGAACTATACATTAAACCAGCATCTATGTATCTCTATCCGACAATATTACTTATACCTGGACCTAATCCAAAACCTTACCATTCAGGAAGCACCACAAGTCTGCATTCGTTTCTATGTGTCTTCAACGAGCGTCCAAAAGGGGCAGCTATAAGCAAAAAGCCGACAGGAGCATGAGTTTCATATTATCGTGCAATTAACCATGTATTTTTAGATGGATTCAACTTTCCGTCCATATAGTGATGTTCTTTAAACACACGCCTCCACACTTTATTACCATCATTACGTGACATATTCCTAATCACAATTTTCAAGTGAGGTCTTTTAAATAATGTCTCAACATCTAGTCTTGGTTAATATTGATTTTACAATTGCATGTTCGACTCATTCCTAAATAACCTGACAGCAGGGTCACCATTGCTATCATATAATGATTCATTATCGTGTAATTGTTTTGCCTTTTAATCAGATTACTTTCGCTTTGAAACATCTCCATCTTTTGCATGAATACAAAAATCTGGATCAAGCCAATCAACTACGTCAATAAATAGACTTGCAACCATCAGATTTATATTACATCTTTTACCAACTCCATACCTTATCCATTTCTACAGTCTCTTACAAACTTAAGCTGCTTTTTCTCTATCCAAAAAACTAGTAAACTCATCTACAATAACTGTAACTTTTTTACTAGCTTAAGAGTTATCCTATTTTGAATTTGAAATTGATGTATATTCCTGTAGCGGGTCTAACATACGCGTTTCAGCAACTGCTTCACATATTGCACGACCTACACCAATCATATGTTTTTCAGAGTTCGATAACACATTATATGGGCGTAACATTACTTTATAATCCAAACCCAATACTTCACAACAGATATCGATGGCCAACTAGAGAAATGATGATTTAGGAATTTCAGCAAATGGAAAATGCGTAATTACAGCTTAAGGAGGGGGCCAATCTTTTTCTTAAATTTTAACAGTAATAATGTTTTGATATGATTATATGGAGCTTGTGTCCTTACCAAGAATCTTATTTAAGGTTGTAGTTTTACCAGTACCACTTGGTCCTTAAACTACCTGTGAGAATTTGATAATATATAACATGAATATAATGACAATGAAACTATAAAAAAGGTAGACTACGGATAAATCCATAGTGATAAATAATTTTGCTATGATTAAAAGAAACTAATTTTTTGCACTAGACTCTACTAAGGAGACACATTTATTTAAAAAAAAATCGAGTCCGACAGTTTTTACTACCTTTATTTTGAAAATTTAAACTATACTATTTAATATTTATAATAATTTAGTAGTAGTTATAATCACACTAAGAAGTCATAATTTTAAACTAGCTCTTGAGTAGAAAGATTAAAATATATATAATTAAACTCTACTTACCACAATATCTGCTTATTTAAACATTTTTATTCCTTCCTATGTTGGCAGATATACATCCTATTCACAGATCCCATCAAATTCAAAGTCAAACGCATCTGTAACTTTATCTGTGTCCTCATTTTATTTTACAAGCGATTGGAGTACAGTCTTCTCGAGAAGCTATTATGTGTTTTGTATTGGTCCATCGTCGTCTTCAATTGATTTGGACTAAAATATTGTACTTCTATTAGTATAATCACTAGCTTTTTTCATTGGTGAAGCATTTAAAGAGTATCGCTCAGAATTATTATGTCCAGCTACTATGGTTGATTCAGATTTACTACTTCCAATTAAAACTTCACCACCTAATAAGTCTGAGACGTCGTCTTCTTCTCCAAGCCAGCCATCATCCCCACCTGTTCCTGTTTTGTATTTTTCATGATCAAATGTCTGTAGCCCACTAGCACAGTATTCAACCAGGCAATCTTCATTCTTTTATACTCCAGTAGCGTGATCAAATCTGGGATTATACAACACTTTTGCCATACCATCACCTTATTATCCTGCTAGAATCACAAAATCTGGTTGTAGGTAGGGAATTATTTCAGGCTTTGTTGTACATATTAATAGCTTCTATATTTTCCTTTTATACACGATTTTTTTCAAACTATTGGCCATACTTTTTGCTGTTTAGGAATCTACAAGTGTTGTAAAATCGTCTATAAGTTAATTATTTTCCAATCGAGCAGCAGTTCTCACTCGTTCTTGTTGACCATTAGACAAAACTCTATATGGTCTCATGTGAGCCGGTATGTTATTAAGACCAACTGCGGCAAGATCTTCTGATGCCACTTTTACATGCGACACTATAGGCTCATCATCATGAAAGCGTAAACCAGTAAATATGTTATCTTAATTGTATCCTATCTAGCTTCTCAGTGCCCTTGCTAACTATGATTTTCCTGATCCACTTTTTCCAAGAATTACTCCAATACTAAATTTCTCGGGACAGTTTTGATCTCCAAAATTTATCATTTACCCGTCTATAGGTGCTGTATAACTTTTTTCATCTTAATCTAGTAGCTTTTTCATTTTTTAAGCCTCTGTAGAATCTTTTTCTTATATTTTATCCATAACATATTATGTGGCGTTGTCTGCTTGGACTATTGGAGGTTCCCACCACGATGTTTCGTTTTGATTTATATCACTAGGTACATTTGTTGTAGTGTTGAGGAAGTCCATACTTAAAATTTAATCAAGTAGCTTAAACTTTAGGCTTTTAATGTATCGTAGCCTATATCAAACCTTAGGCATTACTAAAAAAAACTAAACCTATTTTAAGCAATTAGATAAATCATATATAACATTATAATGTATTTCTTAACATATATACATAAAAACCTATAGGTAGTAATTATATTTAATGTTTGATACTCAGCTCTCTCTGATATCATAGTAAAATGAGATTGTAATAGTTATACTCTGAAATGAATTATATTGTAGCTGCTGCTCAAGATAAATTCTATGTGGTGACTCTATGTTAAGTATAAGATTATTGATAGCTAAATACTAAACATGATTAGGATTACAAGATTAAATCTGATCAATAAGAAATATTAGCAAAAATATATAATGAATCAGCTTATGCTTTATAACTTTAATCTTTAAATTTTTAAAGATAATAATAAAATAAATTTGTATCTTGTTCAAAGAGATGAATTTTGAAAGCAACAAGATAGCAAAAGTACAATAGTTAGTTAAAATAAATGGGAGTAGTTTTAATAGAATAATAATAGTATACAGTAATCTTTTAACTTTAAAAAAATTAGACATAGCGAATAAAAACATTACTAAATCTTCAATTACTAAGACTAAAAAACTTAATTTCATTAATATGGCCAACCACTTCGTCTAATTTTTTCAACTTCAGCAGCTTCGTTACTCTAACCTATATCTTTCATATGTTCAATGGAACTAATATAGTCATCATAATCTATTACATCTGGCATACTTTTACCTTCTGTTTAACCAGTCTACAGTGCTTACAGTCTTTCTACATATCGTCTTAAGCTGGCATTTTCTATTGGCAAACTCCATCTACTTTCTAACAACACAAATGGGGGCGCACTTCTTTCATAAACTCTGACAAAATGACCAAGAAATCTCGTATACCAATCTTCAAACTGAGTTCTAATTTCTAACGGTAGACCATTTTCCAAATTGGATTCGTTTATATTTTACCTAAACAAACCACATTCCCTACATGCCCAAAAATGTAATCTAAGCCATACTCTGCAATCATCCAATTAAAAATGATCGCCAATGTCTTACTACGGTCGCTTTGTAGAATGCCATCCTGCAAAATGTGCAGTGCTGCGATCATGAACAACGAAATCTTCTTTTATTAAATTCCGATATCTGCCTGCTTCATATGGTACTAATATTTCTTGACTTTTCAAATCTCGTTTAACTTCTCTTTCTACTGTCCATGGATGACGTTTTTACCATATAGGACAGTTCTTTATTCCATTCGTTACACCGCGTATTCTTTATATAGGACAGCCTGATTCACAATTAGCATCGTCCTCATTCTAAATTTCTTCTTCCATTGAATAATTTGAGCTATTTTCATTCAGTTTACTCACACTTTGATTCTGTTCTGATCCTTTACTTTCTTCAGCTTTACTTTCAGGGTCACTCTCGCCGTCTATGTATCCACCCATTTTTTCAGCAACCCAGTTAGCTAGTCTAGATGCATGTAATTCGACACTTGCTTCTTTAAAAAAAACTTCCAGATGGGGTTCTTAAAATACTTTATTGTAAAAACAACTAGTCATTCCAAAAAGTGCATCACGTCCACCAATTTTATCAAGCAATTATCTTGTATCTTTACTAGGCTTATATGTATTCCCAATAACAGTGAGAATTGGATTAGTAGGAGTTGGCATACTTTTTAAAGTAAATCGTCTGGAAAAAGGTTAAAAATTAAATCGGAAATTTTAATCTACTAATTAATTACAGTTAAGTAGTATTAGTAGTATTACTAAAGATTCTATTTAGAATCAGGCTTTGAGTAATAGTCAGATTAAATAAAAAGAACCTAATTTTATAGTTAGCTTTAGCAAAAGTTAAAGTATAGGTGCAAGAGTAATAATCAATCTAGATTTTAACGCATTGTGTATTTACTATTCAGTTTTGACTCATATTAAAATATTACTCAACTCTACTTTAAAAGTTTAACATAAACAAAATCGTTAATCATGATATTGAAGTATAAAGTAATAGGTTACCATAAAAACAAATTAATAAATCTATGATTGTCAAAAAAAAAAATTGAATTAAATTGGTTTGAGTATTTTGAGCTCTCTTATTACATTCAATTGATATAACAAACTTCTTTGCCTGACGCATGACAAACTTCTCCATCACTATCTAAACCCATACCTCGTCCTGAAAACATTAAGGGTTTTGGCAAGGGTTTCTTATCAAATTCTATCCATCTTTACTTGTCCTCATCTGTCATTTTACTTACAACACTACCACCACTTGTAATTTTCGAGGGCCAATCTAAAATATATTCATCAATATACTATTAAGACTAAGTAAAAGTTCCATCTTTTTTATAGCTTGGATCCTTTAATTTATAAAAAACATCTGCACCTCCAGTTTTAAAAACAGATTAAAATTCTTTTGCTGTAATTGGTTTTCCTCTTCTAGCAAGGAGATGGTAATTATAGATGATTTCAAACATAATATAGAGTATTGTTGTACTAAAACTTGTCCAACCTAATATTGTAGCAGATAGGTTTGAATTTGAATCATTCACGATGTGTAAGGCAAAGAGAGCACAAAGCTGTATTAAAACTGCATGTAGACAACCAAATATGTTAAAGCGATTCATAAAGTGATGACAATGAGGCTATTCACGATAAATATAATAAACTAAAATTGCTTAAGTGATAGAAACTAAAGTTGAAGATAGTGAAAGATGAAATTTTTGATTACTATTTATGCTATCAGTGTCTGATTCTTTTTCAATATTTGTTTCTAAAGCTAATGGTATCCATACAGAAAAAATCTTAGCAAAACAATAGATATGACCCCATTCAAAAGTTGCAGGATAACCAGGTAAAAATCTTAGTCTACCAATTCTATTTGATGAACATACTGCACTAAATACTAGAAACATTAGTAACCAACTTCCAACAAATGCATACCCCCACCAAAAAATCGATGTATAACAAGTTATATCAGACTATGGTATAAAAACTGCAAAGGTATCTTACTACATTCCTTATACATAATCACAACTAAGCCACACTTTTCCTACCACTCGAGCTAATGGAACCATCACAAGAGAAGATAAAAATATTGAAATATCAACAAGTTGAGGCTTTTTTTACACCTAGATATAAACTTTAGATTAGAATATCAAAATTTACGAACTTTAACTTAATTATAATTGACAATGAATAATTATATACATTATGATTAGACTGATTTATAATTTAATTATTCAATACCATCATTATCATTAATTTAAATACCATTCCCCGTGTCCACATTGCATTTAGACTATACAGTAAAATTAAACTTAGCATAAATTATGGAAAGTATGGTAATTATTTATCTTTAAATGTGTCTGAAAAATACTCTGGTAACATACTAGATATATCAAAAGTAGGAAACTTAAATATACCAACTATCATAGAATCTTTCGTCCACGGAATCATAGGTGCAAAAGCACCACCACTCATCTACATATACTATATAAAAATCAATAAAACTTCCTTATCTAATACAATGCCAGAAATCATTTTATCTGGATAAATGTTTTAATTACACTTATCACTAAATTTTTTCTTCTCTCGCAGCTCTCTAATATACCATCGCTTCCTTATAAATTTTGTTTCTTGTCCTTTCCAACAGTCTGCTGCAGTAAGAGTACCATAAAATGACATCATTCTATTTACCATATGACAATACGATCCGCACATACACAGTGGTCGAGGTGGACCAACTCCAGGACCAAACGTAATTAGCAATAAAGTAATCAGACCTGGAAGTGGGGATTGGATCAGATCATAACTACTTTAAATACCATATCCTGGTGGAATAATCAAAAAAAATAGAGTATTCATCACAACGAAGAATCCAGGACTGGGAGAAGACTGATTCAACGTCTGAGATAAATAAATGAATAGCTTTTCGAGATAAGACTTTTAGTTAGTTACTTCAATGGAATAATTGCTATCTATATCAGATTTTCGAGATTAGGTATCGGACTCAGAATAGTAATCATCAATAGTATATGCATTCGTAAATGCCAAAGGTTTTTATGCATATGCACACAGTTCGCCATTTTCATCTAGTGGTGCTCCAATAAAGAGAATTTTCTTAGAGTTGCGTTCAGTACAATTATCTTTGTAACAGCATTAGTTTTGAGATGATTCATTTTATGTATCACCATCAATAATTGTTTAGACTTTTTTTTCATAAGATGGGATCTTCTCTTAACCATCAGTCTCCATACACCTAGAAAGTTTTACTACATCATCTTTAGTTGCAACACGATACACGTCTTAAAAATCATCTGTTAATCCATACAGTCTATAAAACCAAAAATATTCAATAAATAGCCAACTCAATATGATTACATAGCTAAATAAATGTAAACAAATTGAAAATATATCTTTATCTAAATCATCTTTGAACAATGCAGCAAGCGCAAAGCTGTACATTTAAATCAAAAACAGACGTTAAATAAACTAAAACCGATTTACACATTCATGTGTAAATAGTTTACGAGTCATTTGGTATAGAAAAAGTATTACGTTAATAAAAAACGATAGTATACAGCATACTTTAAGCCATGAACCAGTACTTGAAAATGTTACACCTGTTTCATAAGTATATTTATACTTCATAAAGCTAAAATTTGCAATCCCCCCTATGCAGCCTAATACAAGGTTCGTAATATTCAAGACGAAGATGTACGTTCGATTAACACGATACTGCATATGACTTGTTTAATTTGTAACTTACCAGCCAAAATTATGATTCTTAAAAATATTTATCTTAAAAAATCGAAAGCTTAAACCACCTTAAGTACAGCCAAATGATGTAAATAAAACAGCTGCAATAAAGCTTGGTAAAATAACCAAGAATCCAATAGAAAATCTATTCTCTGAAAAACCGGCATCAATCCACATAAGATATAAATTTGTCGCAATATAAATAAAAGGATATATCAAAATAGATGCGGCACGTATACCGAGATCTTACTAATTATTTCCAAAAATAAATCTCAGTATAATATTTTGTACTTTCTATAAACATTTATCTATTGTCGTAATGAAAACGTTTTAATCATCTCTTTACTATGTGGAAATACTATTGACTAAAAAATTTGGTGGTCCTATTACTCTAGCTAAAACCAAAATAATGATTGGTATCAAAGTATAAAACATAAAATCTGATTCTCTATCTTAGCTTTTAACTTTATTCAAACATGCTGATGGTATATTCCATTTTGTCGACGCTATGAAACCCTTCAAATTCAGTCCAACTGGTTCAAATTTTAATGTTAAACCCTAAAAAATATCAAGTAACACAACATCAGAACGATCATTACAATCGGATTATTGTGTTTTCATCGAAAATAACATTCCTAATAGTGCACAAATAGAGAGTTCTATAGTAACAATACACTGTAATAAATAATCCCAGGCACCACATCCACCATGAATACCACGAAACCGAATAATCTAACTTTATGATATTCTGTGATTGTTTTTAGGACTTGACATCGTCATATGTTAAATTTTCTGTATAAGTTCTATTTAAATTAAATAGTTAATTAATAATCAGTAGAAAATTGTAAGTACATAATATAAAAAAACAAACTAAAGTCACAGTGATGTCTGGTAAAAAAATCTAATTAAGAAATTTTATGCTACTACTTATAAATTACTTACTTCTAGCTTAGCTGGTATTGTATATCTCATACTCAATTGTGATATCTTGAAAGTAAATTAACCTATCAAAATATAAAACACATAGGTAACCATATAATTCATCTAAGCTACTGGTTTTAAAACGTAATATCTGATTTTAGTCTATGTTACACACGATATTTATTATTTATACAAAAAATAAATCCTGTATCATAACAACATGAATATTCAACAGTACCATGAATCTGGTCTGCATGTCTGCGTGTGATGTCTCATTGAATAGTTTGGACAATAACGACCTGTATATGGTTCCCAGAGTTTTCTATTGACTCCATCATTTAACCAAGGCTTTAATGGTCCAGTCCAATGATATATACCACCATTGTCTAAGATAGACTACGGATAATTCAATCGATGACCTAAGCCATCAACATTCCATTTATTTTTAAGTGAACATGCTTCTGCATGAAATAGCAATAACATGAGAGGTTGAGAACCATGCCGCCAGAGAGCTTCTGGACCATTTGAGTCTCGAGCATGAAGCCAGTCCGTGTAAGAAGTAGTTAGTTTTCGTTACTGCCACTTCTTCAAGTCAATAAGCAGAACTCCTGCATTAAATGCTGGATTATTAAGCGGAGTCCACTCTGGAAAATAAGGCTAGAGTAGACCTGGAATATAATTGAATAGTGGAGATGATCGTCGTATAACTGCACAAACAGTAGATTTAGAACTAATTAAATCATTTATTGATTCTTAGTACAAAAGCGAAATATCTTTTTTAACAACTATATCAGCGTCTAGATAAATAACATGTTTAATTCCAGTCTAGTCAGGGGTTAGTAGGACATCGAGAAAAAATCGAACATAATTGTGTAGCGACTAAAGATTACCAGTATCCCTTTTAAAACCTTGAGAGACATCGACGTCGCCTCCTAGCATATACTATCGATTAGATATCTTATTGAACACTTGTTTCGGATTAATTTCATGCATAATAATTGAAAGTCGTTCAGTATTTTATGGATTTATAGATTCTGAATCAGCAAGCCAGTATAACATAGGATTTGTTTTCAAAGTCTTTGATCGTTTTATAGTCCTATCTCGTTCGAAAGCTGTTCCAAATGCGCATTTCATACTAGCAGATACAAAATTCATTTCTTAACGTAATAAAAATACGTGTAAACATAATTTTTTCTTATTTTTTGTCGAAACATAAAATGATCGCAGAGTCACTATGATTCCATCAACTTAAGCACGATCAGCAGATATTGCAACATGAATATATCCATCAGTTTATTCACTTTTTTAATTTAAGCAGTAGAAATTATCAATCGAATCTATGTCAGACGGAACTAAACTACTCTATTCTTTATTCATATGTATACCTATAGAGTCCAATTTTTCCCATCTTGCTGAATTTTACCTCGGATTGGCAGGTGGAGGAGTATAAGACTCACTAACGAATGTACCTCCTCCGCTAACAAATAAACTTTTGCCTAAAACTCTTTTATACTCTATTCTTGCTAAAGGATCATAATAACTCCATTCAGATCGTAAATGATGATAAACTGTCATGTTTGATTTACATGAATGTACCTAAGATTCTCCTAATAATACAAAAGCTTTAGTTGTATTTCTTACCAATTCACGACTCATCTAATATGGTTAATTAGCTTCATTCTACACAAAAGATTCTGCTAATGTAAAATATGCAGCTGCCATACCACCTTTACAAACATGTTCGGTTTCGGATAAATATAACAATGCCGATTAAAGATCTGAATATGATTTCTAATCAGGAAGTGCTTTCAGATGAGTACTAAATTCTTTATCAATTTCCTTATCGTGTTCTGTAGCATACTATCCAACTATAGAAGGAGAGTCTTCATATCCTTACATATCTAAATTCAAACCAGTTACACCAAGACCTGAAGGTACTAGAGTTTATTCTCTTGCTTCAATTTTAGCTATTCTACCAAGTACAGTTAAAATTGTGAAGAATGGCCATCCCGATTCAAGTACATCCCAATATGATAGTGGAACTACTTTTTTCAAAGACGAACTACCAACGCTGGTACTTTGAAAGTATTCAAACCTTCCTTCGGGCGAGTGAAAATATATATTCAGATAGGCAAGACTTATTAGACCCAGATAACATTTACTTTGGGGCATCTGTTAACACAAAGGCATAAGTTTTTCAGCTGCGCCATTTCGTATTGCTTCACTATTCTACTCGTTAAGTAGTATATACATCCAATCTTTAACTTCTTTCCAAGCATAAGGATAAGGTGTTGCCTATTATGAATCACAACTCAAATCAGATACCTCCGCAGCCATACCACCTTCATAACAATGGGGACATGACCACACATTAAAAGATGCAGCTACATTTATAATATTTGTAAACAAAAAAGTAGCATACAAATACTTAACCAAGTTCAACATGTATTCATTATATTTATCTTGAAACATATAACCTAAATTTTCTACAACTACAAAATATGAAGTTTAGTAACACAAACATTATGAATTATATCAGATATGAAACATGCAAATAATTTCACAGATGTTATCGATTAAGTGTTGGGAATAACATATGCAATTCTACTAACTATGTTGTTTACGATGCTTGCTTTTGATAATTTCAGGTCAGACAGTCTTATTCAATTTCATAGGCTAAATTTAAAATTATAGAAGTAACAGTGATAGATTCAAGTCAAGAAAATATTTTTTTTACTACCCAAACGCTATATGAAAAATTACTTTAACGATTTCATAAGGTTAATACTATATAGACCAAAATTATGAACAATAACTTTACCGGAAGTACTAGTAGTAACTTATAAGTTACCATTAGATGACAGTAATTATAGATTTTGAAGTTGAATTTTCATAGATATAATCTAATATCAAATAATACGATGTCGTATATGCAATATCTTTCAAGTTACATTTCCATACTTTACAGCATATAAACATGCCGTATTAAATGGATTCTCTTTTAATTATTTTAGTAAAAATTTTTTACGCTTACGATCTAAATATTTTTTCAATTTGAATTACTCCAAGTTAGGCTTTTCATCAGATTCAGACTATTAGTATATCAGTTTCGAATTCAATTATGGTTCTTGTTATTGTATTGAAATATGATCCTAACTGCACTAAGACCGCACTTGACTCCAGAGACTCCATGCACTAGCGTTCTTAGGATTTTCATCTATAACTTATTTCAGAAACTTACCACATTATTTGCTAAGTAAACTATAATTTGTTGCTAATATTGAATAATGCTGCCATGCATTATAGCATCTTTCATCCCTCTCTATCACACCTTAAGTTATTTTAATTTCCTTGTAAATAGTATCAGATAATTATAAAAAATCAAAGTTATAATTTTATTTTTTATAATTAATAGCTTTTTTATGACATAGATTTAAAAGCATCCGTCGATGACACCATATCTAAAAGTTACGTGCGACCCTTACGTGTATAGGATGCTTTAGAACCAGTAAAAAAATTGATTACGCGATATTTGACAGTTGTTATATTTAGTCATATTTTTTATCATCCAAATCTTATTTATTTAACTTTGCCAGCCATTCTATTTTTTCTAAAACTGTTCTAAATAGATAAGTAGGTACACCAGTAAGGGGGCAAGAATAGATAAATATATCTTTTAATTCGTTAAGTGTATCCTCAATTGCCTGTAGATATTGATCAAAAACATTAGCTAAAGTTATAATATTTCGACCAAGTTATTGCTCACACATATACAAATGAATTACAGATTTATGTAGCTCATTTTTATTATTCATTTCCAAACTGATCACCATTGTTTCAGAAAATAAAATTCAAATATAAGTACTAATATATAATTGAATAATTAATAGAGTCAATAAATTATGATAAAAAAAATAAGCCTAGCCCTTAGGTAATCTGTAATTATTTTTGAATCTTGAAACTATTATAAAATATAAATTTCACTGTGAAGTTATGTGAACAACTTTTATCAACAAAAGCAACATTTAATTTATTTACACTTGAATTAAAAGATCTATGATACATAGTCTTAGTACTATAAATTTTCAAAACTTTAAATTCATAGCAGACAAAAAAAATTCTTTTTTTTCCAAAGTCATACTGCATTGCTCGGTCTCTACCTATTTTCAGCAGCAGCTAACCTTAATTCTCGAGCATTGTTACTAAATCCTATGGCGGGCTAGGTTTCTTCAACTGTTGCAGTATTATTCCGTCCACCAAGCATACGTCCTACTGCTCTGAATGGTGCTGTTATTGTACGTCTCCAACCCTGACTCGCACCAGGTCCAGATTCATCTGAATCTGTAGGAGTATTCATAGCTACATTACCAAGCCGCTAACCTCCAGACGTCGGCCATGCTTGCGGAAATGCTGATGAGTTCGTATTTTGATTACCACCAGGCAGCAATGGAACTCGATTACCTAAAATTTGAAAATTTGAAAGTATATATATAAATTCAAACAATATGATTATCAAAAAACATAATTATAATAAAATAATACTGTTACGTTCATTGGCTGGCTTCAGATGTTATGGTATGCATAATCTAATTGGCCATTATCGTCCCATCCAGGCGCATCTATTTATATAACCAGGTATTCCCTTTCCTAATAAAACTTGGCAGAATCTGTTACTAAAGTCATTACAATTCCAAAACACTAAACTGTAACCATCACCGGAGAATTCCGGTCGAAGTTGATCGATAGTACGACCTATATCTTAGGCATTCTAAATTTCTCCCATCTTTATCTCCTCTCTAAACCGTACATTCATTTAGGGATCTTCTGCTGATCCAGGTCGTGCTCCATTTATGCCAGCACCTTCAGCAAAAGACCATTCTACACCATTAACGACAACACCAGTATGAAAAAATCCACAACATAGTACTGTTTATTCCATCAAATCATAAACATATAATTTGACTTCTATGGGAGCAGCACGAACGGGCATAATGAGATTTTAAATTTAATTTTAAATACTTAATTTAATATGTATCAAATTACTGATTTAAATTATTTTTAAAAGATAATGATTAAAAAAAAACTGTTATCAATAAATAAGTACTGACATATATATGAAAATTATATGAATCTATGACTTATATCAAATATAACCAGATATTTAAAATGATAATCATTCAGACTTTTATGATTAGAATATAAGTTACAGTGTAGAGCAATGGTATAAATACCAACATTATGTACTTATTTGAACTGAGTCTGTATTATTCTAAGTACTACTTAATTCTAAAAATATTTTAAGTGCTATTCCTAAAAAGCAGAACAATACTGTTACATTTTTTCTTCATTTAAAAGCGTTTAGCGTGAGCTACGTCGTGTAACTTTTTTAATTTAAACTAAGATGTCACTTTAAGTTTCTTCCGATAATTATTATTAACTATTCAGATACCAGTTTTTATTTTAGAAATATTTCAAAATAGTTAAGTAACCTTAGAATTTCAATAAAAGTCAAGATTCTTATATATTTGCTATATAATTGTTAAACAAAGTCAAACAAAAAAAACCAAGTAGTTTAACAATAAAACTAATATAAAATTTGAAAACCTGACACTGTATATAATCTATCTAAGTTTTTCTGGATAGTAGATAGTCCTTAAATATAAGGTATCAGCCTCCAGGAATATCATAATGTCAATAATCAATTAAAACCATAATTATTTTCGCCTTGTAATTTAAAATAACCTGAATTTTAATATTCTTCAATATATGATTATGATAAATTTGTGATAGTCACAGTATTTACTCTTCTATTAGATTAACTAATTTCAAATAATATAATAAATTATATCATATATGTTAAAATTTCTAAAAATTTGTTTTAATTTTTAAAAAAATTTATTAAGCAATTATTTCAATTTGAATAGAACTTAAATTATAAAAATTTTATGTCATGCTTATTGCTGGCATCATAAAGTAAATTATAAAAATTTTATAACACTATAATTTAAGTTTTCTTAGTTCAATCTTATTATCAATATCATCTTAAACGATTTAAGTTACATTTCTAGACTAAGTCATTCATGAATCATCACTATCTTAATCACTGTTATTGTTTTCTTCTCCTTCGTCTAAATTTGACTTTTCTAAAAAAATTCATACTCTCCCCGGTATTGTACGCATTTCTAAACTTAGGGAAAAATAGATAGACAGTATTAAAATTTCATACTCTCATTGCCACTAGACATAGAATAAAGTAAAAGTACAACTACAATAAGTACAATCCCACCAATCACCATTTTACCTTTTTATGTTTATAAAAATGGTTTGTCTTTGCAATCTTTTGAGCTTGAATCAATTTCTTAGCTATCATCGATACATTTACATTTTATAGTAGTAGCTTTCTGTATCTTAGAAGATAGAGAATGAAACTCTTGATTTTAGAGAATTGAAATTTGTGACGATGTTAAATATTAAGCTGCATTAGTTTCAGATTCAGAATCAGATTCAGAGTCAAATGAATTTTTTTGTTCTTGTTCTCCATCTGCATCAACTTCAAACGAAAGTGATAATGATTAAGTCTCAGCATTTGATTTTTTCTTTGATTTATCTTTTCTCAAAAGCAAATCAGTATCCTTTATAGCTTTGAGTTACTATTCAATCATAGAGCTACTTTTGATTTGATCCTTTGCTCCTTTTCCACAAACACATTTACTTCCATCTTTTTTTGCTGTTTTATCACAATTAGAATCTTAAACATCGACTTTGAAACTAGTTTCATCTACCTCGATCTTATTTCCTTCCGAAGCTGTTGTCAATGTTTTGATTATTTTCTTTTACGATTCTTTATTACTAGTGTCCTATATCATTTTTTAACCTTGCTATATGTCATTAGTACTAATTGTAACTATTACTTAATATTCAAGATTATCAGATTTATCTAGTTGTACCAGTGTGAATAATGCTGAAAAACTATCTTATGATATTTTAGTAATAATTACACTACAGATAGATTATAAAAATTCTGATTCACAATTGTTTTTGATTTAATCTTTAATTTTATCTACATTAATAGATGAAGCTAAAATCTTAAACTCTGCTTTAAGTTTAGTTGGTTCCTGATCAAGATCTGGAGACGACGTAACTGCAGGTTCAGATGAGGGTGTGGTAGCTGGTGGTTCAGTTTCAGGCGGTTAAGTTTCAGGTGGTTTAAGCCAGCCACCCAACCTCTTAAATTCTACAAAAACTATGAACTACGAAATTACTCTCACTACGTTCGAGTTAGTAAAATTAAAGAAAATACTTTAAGTATTATTTACAAGACGAGAACTCTTTCTACTTTAGTTAGATTAGGATGACACTCCTTTATTTTAGACATACAAAGATACTCTTAAGGAGTATTCTTAAATCAAAAAACTAAATCTCATATATTATTTTTTAGCAGACTTATACTGTCGTGTGTGTAAATCTTATCTAAGATCAGAATCATTAATTAATGATTTTTTCACTTTGAAATTTTATCAAATTAATATGAATGATGAAAAAATCATTCAGACAAAAAACGTTTCACAGGAGACCTGTTTCACAATTCACTCCTCCACACGTTCTTTTAGACTTGATCTAAATCAACAGGTCTCCTCCACTCGATCCAATCGTCTTGACCGATTTCTAAAAGATAAGTTTATTCAAATATGCTTTGAAAGTTTCTTTATGCCTTCTATCGGACATCTTTAATCTCTTTTTCATTCTCATGCTTTCATTCGAGCATGTTATTTTTTATTCTCTGAGCTAAACAGTCTCTATTTTTATTCATTCTAACTTTATTCATTTAAAATTTTTATTCATTCTTTCACGAGCTTATCGATCTCGTTTTTAATTCATTTTTATTTTCAGTTCTTTTACGAGCTTTTTGATCTCGCTTATCATTCATTTTCATTTCAATTTATTTCAATTTTTTAATTATCATTTCATTTGCACGAACTTAACAGCTCCGCTAATCCAGTAATTGACAGTACCTAGGCTTTTCTATCAACGATACAATGCCGTCTGAGATAGGGCCAGGATTCGACTCCCCTATATACGATAGGGGATCCTAACTCGCAGCAGATCAAACACCAAAAATTTTTATCAATTTAAATATAGATTCAACAATCCATTATTATCTAATATATCTCAATTTATTAAAATTTCAATTTTTTAATTTAACTTAGTCTGAATTAAAAAATCCAGTAATCATTTTAAATAGAATTTAACAATTCCTAACAGTGTTTGATCTTGTTCAGACTCTACCAGTCCTAGCTGCGTCTCTATGCCCAGTGACCTTAAACAAGATCTAAAATGACAACTCAACTCTATATTATTTTATGAAGTTTAAATTATAGTAAATGTAGTTGAACAGGCTGACTTAAAACAAAATAGTAAAATATATAAACAATGTATTCAAATTGTTTTTGTCTTATTAAGTTTTAGGCGGTTAAGTTTCAGGGTCAGCTTCTCCTCCAGAATAACAATTACAAATTACACAATCACTAACTAATGTTTTCACACTTGCATCTTAATCACCCTTACTACCATAATCTTTACATTTCACTTACGCCTTATGGAATTCCGGCGGGTCAAAGACCCAAACTATAAATCTCAACGACTTGGCTTTTCGCTCGAGTGTGCCACATCTAGAAAATAGACAAATACCGAAGGTGATGTAACACGCCAAGGTCGAAACGACCTCAGACGAACGAAACGTAGCTCGTGAAAGTCCGAAACTACATCGCCAAGGAAGAGACAAAAAAAAAATTTAGACAAAAGTCTAAATAAATAAATGCCAGGACAAACAGAGATACTAATAAAATAAATCCTTGTACCATCAAGGTGCAACTAGACACGAGCGAGTCATCTTCTATCAAACATTCATTAACAAGCATTTGACACGGAAAAAACAAAAAAAAC
>JACKZZ010005585.1_pt1 | contig 19275 bp, 15 predicted proteins | sample 8027871 | NCBI WGS metagenome assembly JACKZZ01 (sample SAMN15724774, study PRJNA655200) | protist metagenome | isolation source: fluorescence activated cell sorting (FACS) single amplified genomes of... | place: USA: West Boothbay Harbor, Gulf of Maine | collected 2000-07-19
CGCGGAGGAGGAAAATAAAATCCACCAATTGAAGGAAGAAACGGAAGCGATCAATGGGAAAAGAACGGAAGCGGAGGAGGAGCTGGGAAAAATGCAGGAAAAACTGCAGGAAATTTCCTTCGAGAAGCAGAAAATTGAAGCGGAGCAAGCGAACAAATTGGAGGAGTTTGAGCTGCAGTTTGAGCAGCGGAGGGAGAGAATGGCGGCTGTTGATGCAAATTTGGATAAAAAGCAGAATCTATCCTGTGCAAAAGTATCGTACTCGTACTATTTGCAGGTATGCATATACAAATCTAGGCTGTTAAGGTAAATCCGCATGACAAATTTAATTTGTAATGCTGAGCTAATTTGTATTGCAATTTATACTACAACTACGATACTTTTGCAGTTCATAGAATCAGCTGGAGGAAATGCGGAAGGAAGCAGTGGAGCTGCAGAGCAGTTTATCGTGAGAAAAAAGCGTGACAGTTACACACCCTGACGCAAGACAAGCAAGACAGACAACCTCTGTCATGCAGGAAATGCTTGAGCTTGCTAGCGTCATTTCGCGTGTGTTTTATTTCCCCTATAGTCTGCGCATTACAAGTACAAGCTTTCTTTGCCATGCAGAGCAACTCCAACTTGTGATGCTAAAATTCCAACAAATGTGTAACTGTAACAGTTTTTTCCTTTGATACAGTTTAGAGCACTTGGAGACGGAAAAGCAGGAAACCAAGGAGAGGATAAACAATATCCTGACTAAAAACGTCCCCACACCAGAGTAAAGATGGGAAATCTCCTAGACAAATCAACCAGCTTTGGGCGTTTGGCATGACAAGTTTGTCCTCGTAGTGTAATCCTGTTTCGCTAGTTCAGAAGCAACACAGACATAGCACAGCATGCTGATTCTAGCATAACAAATTCCAGAACACGAATAGAAAATGCTTCTCGTAGGGCTCCGCATGAGAGACTTTTTTGCCATGCAGATTTGCATGACAACTCTGGTGTGGGGACATTTTTACTCAGGATAAACAAACTCGGATTAGGGAATAAGCAGTTAGAACAAGAATACGAAGAGCTAGAGAAGCATTTCGTGGAGCTGAAGGAGAAGGTATAGTTTTAGTTTCGCTCTTTTTTGTTGCATCTTTTTTGTTGCATCTGTTTTTCTTTTACATGAAATAGACACAGGGAATGAGATTGTGTTCTCCAGGAGCACATCTACGGCTACAGCAGGTGCAGAAAAGGAGAAGGACACGGAAGTACTTACAACTGTGGCATTCGTTTCATTTCTATCAGGTTAAAGAGCAAGAATCTCGCGTCGAGGAGCAGGAGGCGGAAATTGAAGCCTACACTAAGAAGAGCGACAACGCGCGAGCCGACGTGACCACCATGACAAACGAGGCGAGTTTGCTGATGCAGCGCATCGAGTCCCTGACCGGGCAGTACGAGCAGCAGGTGGCGGAGAACGAGCGCAAGCACGCGCGCGGCGTGGAGCTGAAACAGGAGCTGCACCGGTTGGAAAGTTCGAAGATCGAGTTGTCCAACTCCCTAGGCGAACTCGAAATCGAGAAGCTCAGCCACACCACAGCGCTGCAGGACCTGCAAGCGAAGAAGATCCAGATGGAGACCGAAGCAAGCAAGAGAACGGCGGAAATGACAGATTTGAGGAAACGGCACGAAGATTTGAGAAACCAAATCGAGCAGGACCAAGCGAAGGTGTTGAGTGCGGAGATTTTAGAGTTGGAACGGAAGAGGACAAGTATCTGGACACAAGTCGACGACCTAGACAGAGATTTGTCCTCGAAGAAAGTCGAACTCGCCGCGGCGAAGGGGGATTTCGAGGATCTTTCTCGGAAACGCACGCAGCTGAAGGAAGATTTGACGAAGAAGCAGCAGGCCGCGGATATCAAGTGCAAAAATGTCTGGGTCTGGAAGAATTCATGTTTGTCATGCTTGTCTGGCATGACTCTTAAATCTGTCATGCACATTACCAAAGAGCCCCACTTTTCTGTGATGCAGAGACGCAGTTTGTCATGCAGAATAGGCAAGACCTAGAAGCTCAGAAACTTGTCATGCTGAGCCAGCAATTGTGGCCTCATCATGAAACGCCACCCAGCATCACAAGTTTCCAGACCCAGACACTTTTACTTTTGATAGCGGAGGAGGCCAAACAAGCGGCGATGGACACGCAATCGAACGTCGCCGCGCTGGAAGAGGTGCGGTTGAAGAAGAGCAACGAGATCCACAATTTGGAGGCGCAGAAGGGGAAAATAAGTGCGGAAATTTCCACGGTGAAATCCGAAATTCAAACTATGCGGAACGAAAAAGAGGAGCTCGAGGGGAAGATGCGGAACAGCAAATTATCGGTGGAGAAGGATCTGAATCGCGCGAAAGAGGAATTACAAACGTTGAACAAGAAGTTGCAGGACCGGGAACGGGATTTGATAAAACACCGGGAAAATCTGGAAGACGAACGGAAATCCTTCCGGGAGCAGTTTGAAGATGAGAAGAAAGAGCGGAAGAAAACGCTCGAAGAGTTAGACGCGAAGGTGCAGCGGAAGCAGGATATGCAAAGAAAAAAGTGTTACAGGAGTTACACATAGATGTGTGGCAGGCGACGCAAGACAGACTCAGACAAGCTCTGTCATGCCGGATAGGCATAGGAGCCTTGTTTCATACGTGGTTTCATCCCTTAGGATCTCTGCATTGCAACTTCTCGCTCATCTCATAGTAAGAAAATTTGTGTTGCTGAATTGACGATACGTGTGTAACTGTAGCGCTTTTTTCCGGGGATACAGGAAGCGCTCCGCTTACTACTCGACGAGGACACGACAGAGGAGGAGAAGCGGCGGCAACTCGTGAAGCAGTGGAAGCAGTATCCACTGTAAATTTCCCTTGCACGTACAAATGCAGTCTTTGCATGACAAAACTTGACTTCGATCCTAGTTTAGCATGACAAGTTTTATGCTCCAAATTTGTGAAATTTGTGATGCATGTTGTACATGTACGGGTGGAAATTTTTATTGCATAAGCAGCGGGAGGAAGCGACGCAAAACCGCGTGGAGCAGCGGGAGAAGGAATTGGAAGAGCTGGAGAAGACGTACAAGGAGGATATGCATTGCAAATATGTCTGGGTCTGGAAGAGTTCGAATTTGTGATGCGATGTCTACATCATGACAAAATCTGTCATGCATGGCTAGCAAAAGGCCCCACCCCAGCTCTTGTTACCCCCGAGAGAGGGGATTTGTCATGCGGATCAGGCATCGGGGCACCTGCTCAAAATCTGTGATGCTAGAGGTTGCATCCAGACGATCTGGGTCAGGCAAAAACTGCATGACAGATTTCACATTCTTCCAGACCCAGACATTTTTGCATTTGATAGAGGACAAGAAACACCAACTGGCGTTGCTCGAAAAGCTGAAGGCGGAGCAACAGAAAACGCAGAAGGAGCTGGAGGAGGCGAAGCAGGAGATTTGTGAGAGTAAGAAGCAGATGGAAGAAACCATGAACGAGAAAAGGCACGAGAAGGAACGACTGTCCCAGGAAGTGCAGAATTTGAAACTGCAGACCGCGCAGCTGGTCGCGCTCCGGGACCAGCAATTGGCACAGGACGTGGAAACCGCGAAGAAAGCCGGGGAAGAGTACAAAGAGAAATTGCAGAAGATCGCCAGTGACAACACGGCGTTAACAGCGCTGATGGACGAACAGAGCCGGCTGCAGCAATACGTGTCGCGACTGCGGTCCGAAAGTCGAGAGCTAGAGCTGCAAAAGGAACAGCAGCGAAAGGAGTTGGCGGTCGGTGGAGGTGCGGCTGGGACAACATCGAGTCCAGAGCTGGCGCTTCCTCGTCACGCTGCACATCAGCCCTCATCTTCCGCCGGCGACGCTGGTCGCGGTCCTCCTGCGCGGATAGAGAGTCGAAAGAATCTTCCTTTGTCAATCGGCGCTGGTGGCGTACAGCGACCACCACATGCGCCAGGTGGTACTTCTGATCGGCCCAGCGTTGTTGGAAACAAGAACAGCAATAAGCTGGTAGACGCCGTGGGTAGCAAATTGGAGCAGTTCAACCGGCAAAATCGGGAGACGAAAGAGCAGCTCAAGCAGGACGTCTTGATGGTAGAGAAAGCGTCCAGCTCCAGCGGGACGGCGACTTACGTGCCTGCTGTTGTGAATAATAAAGACCACCCGAATTATGTCAATGTTAAAACCGCTATGCGTAGCAGCGCGCTTCCTGCTGCTCCTGCTCCTGCATTACCTGCAGCAGTGGGTTCCTCTTCTTCGTCTTCATCAAGTAGACCTCCGGGTGCAATGGTCCTTCCTGATCCTGAGAAAAACCAGAACAAACTTCCCATCGCCCCGCCGCCGTCCTTGAACGTTGCAGAGACGAAAAATAGCAGATCTGGCGCAGTGTCGGCAGGAGCAGTTGATGTAACGAAAAGCAGCAGGAAGAAAGACAAGCTTTCGGCGGAGCAGGTTGGAGGCTCGCCAGCGTTCTCCCCAGAAATCGTTCCAGCGAATAACGCAGACAACAACGCCGGTGGTGTTGAAGATTATCCGCCGACCCCGATAATCGACGCAGGCTCGCCGCTGCAACCACTTTCAACGAAAGTGTCCGAGATGGCAAAAATGTGGGAGAAAAAGAAGCAGGACAAAAACAGCGATCTGGATCAGGAAATAAAATCATCGAGCAAGAAGGACATCAAAGAGAAGAAGCACATTGCGGACGGAGCAGCAGCGGCAGGCGGGCTACTTGTGCAACAAGAAGAGGGGATAAACAAGAAGGCACAACAAGCTGTGACAGGAGGTGATGTCGTCAGAAGTACAAAGGATCCGCCACCAGCACCAGCAGCAACCGCATCAAGCTCTTCTATTTCAGGGCAACAAAACCTGCTCGCAAAACTTCGCGGCCAGACGGTAACTGGTTTGGAGAAAGAGAAAGAGAAGGATGCCGTACCGGACCCTCCGGAGCCCCCGGTTCCAAAGAAAGAATTTGGCGAGAAGATAAGGCCAGGGTCTCCAACTGGAACTGCAGCGGCGTCGAAAAACAAACAAGACCCGCCTCCAATAAATGGCAGTTTCGGTTTCGGCACAGAACAGCGCGATAAGCCCTCTTCGAGCAAGCACCAACTGCTCCGTGGCACGGAAAACACGAACCAGATCCGCTATGGTAATCACAAGGAGAACTGGCTGAAAACTGTCGGGGGTGCAGCCACCGGCCAACAGCTGCAAAATACGTCATCTTCGTCCCAGCCGTTAGTCGGCGGTGGAACTAGTGCTTCGAGTCAGCAAAAGTCTTCTACTGCGGCCATGAATCGCAGTGCGGTTTTTAACACGGCAGCGATGATGTTTGGCGGTGGTGCAGGCGGTGCGAAATTCGGTGGTGCCGCCAGTCTTCTGAAAGGGAGGAAGAACAACCCAACGCAACTCCCAAACCCCAGTGTAGCCGGAAATGGGTTTTCATCATCAGCATCGTCCGCAGCCGCGGCGACGAGCTCCTTCCTCTCGAAAGCGAGTCGCGCCCGCAGTCCCATTCTTGCGAGCCGACAGGGCGGGGGGAAGGCGGACTTCGAAATGGAACCCCCGGGGACGAGACGCGGGCCGCACTACTGTCCGAAAAGGCGGAAGATCGTGTTTGACGCGGGGGAGCCGGCGGTGGGGACAACTGCAGGAGGTGCTGGGGCATCATCTTCGAGTCAAGACGCTGGTGCTCTTCTCTCTGGCGCTGCTGCGAAAGTGGAGGAAGCGAAAAAGACAAAGCTCGAAGTAGAGCAACAGGGAGATGGTCGTGCTCGTGGTCCTCCACCCGCAGTTCTCCCAGACGAGAAAAGGCCAGAAGATGCAGATGCTAACGCAGCAGGGGGGTCGAAAAAAAACAAGCGAGAAGATGAAAGCTTTCAGCCCGGCGTAGCAAATGTTGCACCGCCCGAGGTAATGGTAAACAAAGCCAAGCAGGTGAATTCGGAGCAGGTGGATCCTCCCCTGAATAAAGATCGAGATCCAGGAAAAAACGCCGATCCTGCTGCACCGCCTGCATCGTCCTCTGCAGCCGATGCTGATCCACCGATAATAAACCCCGGCGATAAGCGGAAGGACAGCAAGGATGATTCGAAAACAAAAAACAAAAATCCTCCACCTCCCGGCGCTTCTACGACAAGCAATAATTTTCTCCTGGAAGATATCGAAGTGAAGCCTGCGGAAGCGAGTCGCGGCGGTGGAGTTCCTCTTCCCTCCGGCAAACGCGGCGCCGGGGCGGCGCAGACGAAGAAAAAACGGCAGGCCATGTTGGACGACGATTCTCCCCCTTTCGTGTTGGAAGACAACTGGCACGGTTCGCAAAATTCCGTCATCCGCCCACCGCCGATGGCCAGACACCAGGTTGGAGGTGGAGGTGGTGGAGCTGCCTCATCGTCATCTACCGGAGGAAATACAGCTGCAGTTTTGAATCGCGACACCATAGCGCCCGGAGCAGCTGGTGCGAATGGCAGGAACAACGACGACCAGCCGCCAACCCCGATTTTGGAGGACGAATCTTCCAACATGTCATTCGGGCAGTCCCTGCAGAAACAAGGAGAAATTCCAGGAGGAGCGAATGACGACTCCAATTCCAGAGCGCAGCACCAGCAACAGCACAAGATGCGGAACAAACGGAATCGGAACACTGGAAAGGATTTGCAGCAAATTCTGTCCGACGAGGAAAACCTGGAGCCGAAAAAGCCCGACGAGAAATCACCCTCCGCAGCGAGCAAACTGGCGAAAAAGGAGGCACTGAACAAGAAGAAGTGTAAGTACACACTGGAAGACTTGAAAAAGCGCACCGTGCCGGAGATCAAAGCGATTTTAGAAGCTTGTAACCTGAAGACCACGGGCAGAAAGGACGAATTAGCGAAGCGGGTGGTTGCCAATCCAGACCTGTACCCGCCGACGTTTAAGACGCCGAATGGGAAAAAGCCGGCACGGCCGCGCTGATCAGGACAGAATCCGTTTCTAGTGCTGTTCAGAGCGAAATAAATAAATCCTCATCCTGATAGAAGGTGCGGTATTAAGGCTCAGAGCCCGTATTTCTCGTACTGGAAGTAAGCGCCTACTTTCCGCGAGGCCGAGGCCTACTAGTGCTTCTGTGAGCTTTTTATTTGATTATTCTTTCCATGGCATACTAGTTCTAGTTGTGGTGCGCGCGCGTCAAAGGCTACCTCGATGAGAACTAAGACTTGACGAAACAGCTTCGTGTTTCTTTACAACCACGGCGAGATGAGTGAGCCACCTGCGGTATTTGTTGGAGTAGTAGCAGCTCCGACATCAAGATCAAAACTCCGAAAATGAAAATGCAAAATTACTAGTAATTTCAACAGACCAAAGCCACCTAATGAGAATACTAGGACTAGAATTTCAATTTCAATCGTAAACAACCTCTTGTAGAAGTGACAGACTGCAAGAACGTTACTTCGTGCATCACGAACTAACACCTTCTAGAATTTCAATTTCACAATCACACTCAAGACTTCTAGCTGCTGTTGTAGCTACTGACTGACTTTTAACATCACTAGCTGGAACAAGGAGCTCGCTGTTGCGGAGCTTTTAGGAAGGGAGATCTGCCCTCTGCAGGGCACGGGCAACAACACTGAGGAAGATCAAGATTATGGATAGCGCAAATAGCCGACGAGTGTGACGCCTTGTCGTACAAGAGAAAGAAAGTAAAATTGGCGTCGACCACTGGACGAGGAGGGCGATGCACAACTGCATGGCTCTTGGTGATATGATTGATGTTGTCTGTCTCTGCACGTCCTCGCCTAAATCCACAAGGACTCCGCAAACAAATGTGTCGTTTGCGCAAGGAGGTGGAGGCTCGTCTGCTCGCAAAGTCCTCGTAGCTTCCAATTAAATCGTGATGAAGCAGCATGATCGTCGTGTCCTCGAATCCGCCCACTCGTAGTCGTTTTCGACAGTTCGCTGCAACCATTTTCGCAAGAACGGCAAACCGTATATCGCCGCGGACCGTCGCATATCGTTTGAAGGTCTTAGCCCCTGCTCCGTGACTTCCTTGTGCAACGAACGAACTTAAGGAGCATTAGCTAGTTGCTGCATACGGAAACTACAACGAGGAAAGCGAAAATCCAAATCAGTCTGTATTCACACACAATTTCGATTTCCACTTAACGACCAACATCAACATGGGTCGGTTGGCTGATCTTTTACTTCATCCTCTTGCCACTGGTAAGGTGCCAACTTCAGAAGAATCGGGGCAGCATCATGTCCTGCTTCAGGTTGGATCATCGTGTTCGTCCTCATCAACATCACGCCCAGGAGCCCATGCTCACGTAAGTCGTTCCACCAGCATAACAAGCTTTTTCGAGGACAACACTTTCTCGTCGAACTCGAATCCGTCCAACTCCGGTGTTGGTCGAGGACGCACCACGACCATAAAACCAGCTCGAAGAACGCTTTTCGCCAACGGTGAAGAGGAAAACAAAAACGGCGATGTTGAGCAGCAAGCCTCCGACGAGGCTGAGAAGGACCAAGAGAAGTCCGCAGAGGAAAACGCGGAGGGATCCGCAGACAGCGAAAAGCAGGCTACCAAACCTGATCCAAAACTACCAACGGAACAAGAGGACGACCCCGCGGATGCCAGTGGTGGTTTGCCAACCAAACCGGGGTCCGGCGACGCCGCCGCTTTTGACGCGGCAACCGGGAATATCGTCGATAAAGGCCGGTCAAATTTGGCGAACACGAATCCCACGGAGAACGAGGACGCCGGCACGGACGGAGCGTCCGACCAAAAATCGGTCCAAGTAGTCCGCGCGGAACGGCTGGAGAAACTCATTGATCAAGCGAAAGACACGTTGGCACAGCTGTTTTCCGGAAGTGGGAGTACTAGCGGCGGCAGTGCAGCGTCCTCTGGAGATGGGGATCCTAACGACGAACCGGGACAACCGAGTCTCAGTGAGGAGGACGTGAAGATGATTCAAATATCAACCGCAAAAGTATCGTACTCGTACTATGATTAACAGATGTGCAGCATGACAATGACAATGAATTCTGCTTCCACCTAAGGTAAACCAGCATGACAAGCTCCATTTCTCATTCTGAAAAAATTGTAATGCAGTTTGTACTAGTACGGCTACAGTACTTTTGCAATGCATACGATAGCAAAGCGAACGAAATGGACAAGGTTGCGACCGGGGAACTTGCGGAGGCGGAGCAGTCTGTCGACACGGCGATGCAGGCGGTCACGAACAAAATGGAAAAATTGAGAACTTTGTTGTCGCATTGAAGTTATGATAACGTTACGTACAACGTGGACTAACTTTTTAGTGACTCTTCTCTGTTGATCGATGCGCTTGATGGCAGGCGTTGCCACAGGCTCGTGAACACACTTGGGTTTCTGCTTGGTGCGAAAGATGCCACCGAAGATAGATTCGCAATACGGAGTGGCCCAACGCGCCAGAAGTTGAATAAAGGAATCCAGTGAGAAGTCAGTGCTGTGTTAGTTTTTCGCACGTTGATGCGGATCTCTCTTCAACCAGAAAATATTATGTGTGTTGATGGCGGGTCTCGGTCTGCTTGCAGACAGAACGCAGGGGCTTATGGTCGTATCTATCAGTACGTGGTGGGTGGTGATTGCAGCGGGCAGCGGGTGTCGAATGCCGCAGGGACCTGGTTTCTTCTTGCGACGAGGGAACGCATGAGCGGAAATGGCTTTGAGAGTATTTTTCAAAGTTGCAACTCCTAAGTGTGGTGCTTCGCATTTCTGAATACTAACTGCACAGTCAGTTTTTGTGAAATCTAGCTTGCTTCCAAAGGAGTTGTGAACAGCAGAATTAGATCACAAAAATGGGTTCCTCCTCGTCTCTTCTCTGGCCGGGCGCGAAATCAAGCACCGGCCTCCCAATTTGGTGCGTCTGCCTCGACCCGTACAGCGAAAAGCGATACTTGCAGCAAGACGCTAGCGAAGATCATCGGGGCGAACAAGTACGGCAGTACCTGCTGTTCGGGATGCAGGTGGACGCACAGTCGGGGCGAGTCGACCGCGTTGATGTCGGCTGCGTGGGACACCAAGCGGGGTTTCGGGTTGGGGACATTTTGGAGGGAGTGTTGGGGTTTTCGTCCCTACAGGCGTACAGTGAGGCAATCGGGCGGAGGGATGAAGCTACTTCGGAGGAGCCGTCTAGAGTTGTGCATTTTCTTCGCAAAGGTGTGCCCTTGGAACTGGAAATTCCAGGGGTCGGGTGACTGCTCGCAACATGCGGAAAATGCGTAATAGTGGTACAAGTGCGTGAATCTGAAACACGGAAGAAAGGCAGAAATACATCGCGTGCTGTAGAATTTTTGAATAAGAAAGCGGCCGCGGTGGAACAATTCAAATCGCTCGCACAGAAAAATGAACGCCGTAATTTTTGTTCGCGCGCTCCCGTGGCGGGACGGATGCAATGGCATATGCATGAATGGCGGGCGACTGCTGGGGATCAATCTTGTAAGTAGATGGGGAGAGGACGTCGAGCAGCGTTGTAGGCGTATTAAATTATGACGTGTTGAGCGAAAACAAAGAAACGAGCGTGGGGGACGGAGAGGAGGCATACAGTCAGCTCAAAAATGATAATGTCAAGATATCAGTTTCTGTTACGGAACCAGATAAGAAAGTACTCGCATTGTAAAAGTCCACCTCCAGACGTAAAAAACCATGCCTCCCTCTTCCGCACGCGAATCGACACAGCGACCCTCCGTCGCGGTAAAAAACCGCGGGCGGGAGACGACGCAGTTTTCTGTGGTTTCGCCTGGTGGGCCAACTGAACTTGATGACGAAATCGAAGTTGTTGTAGCACCCCCACCTGCAGCAGGTACTGGTCTTCCCGCAAATAAGAAATCGCAGAAGAAAAGTACGAAAAAGTCTAGTACCGCGGTAGTTTCAACAACTCCTAGTCCACCTACGAGTGGTGAGCAGAGTGGTCAACAAAAGCAAAAAAAGTCTTCAATTGCGGGAGCTGGTCCACCCTCTCGAAGCTCCACAGCACGGTCGACGTTCGCCACCGGGGCCAAGGTCGCGGTTTTGCAACGGGTTGGAAAAAATACGCGGACGGAGTCCGTGTCGAGTTCCAGCTCGGCTGCGACGGACAAGCAGAAGCAATCTCAATCTGGTACCAAAAGTAGAACCAGCGGGGGAACAAGCAACAGTGGCGAAATAAAGTCGACGTCCGCCAACATGGACCACGAGCAGCTGGACGAGAAAGAAAATGAACACGAGGAACAAGGCGGCCGACAAGACGAAAAGTCGAGGTCGACCGGCGCCGTGGAGGACGAAACGGGTGGAAGCAAAGTACAAGAAGAAGAAGTTGTAAAAGCTGAAGCCGGGGCTACTTGCGGCACCGCAAAAGAAGAGGATGATGAAGTAGAAGATGTACCTGAAAACACGAAAACGTCAAGTGTAGCAACGACTTCACGGTCCACCCCCACGCGCTCGGCGCAGCTTTCAAATGTGCGTGCCGCGCGAGGTGGTGCGGGTTCCGGGGTCGATGGTTCACTTGCGGCGGGCCCAGCGCTGTACGGACGGGAAACAACGCAGCCGAGTCACATCGCTGACGCGCGGAACACGACTGTAGTGCCTAGTACAACTGCAGGCTCCGTTCCGACTGGTGAGCAAATCTCAATGGCACGGGCGTCGGGCCCTGCTGCTACAGCAGGTTCTTGAACAGATTTTGATTCAACTGTATTTGATGAGGAGTCGACGAGCTATTGCAGCGATGTAGTTTTTGTAGTGATTTTGTCAGTCATGAGGATGACGTACTGAACTGTGATGCTCATCATGAGAGGCGCAGCTTGAGCCAAAAGATCTAGATCATACTCACTGCTGCATCCAGGTGAAGATGTAGTCGTCGGCGACGAGGCAGCTCCCCGTAGTTCATCTTCCAGAAAATCAAGTGGATCCTCTGCACTAACACCCGCGAAAACAAGGAAGTCCTCGAAGAAAAATTCCACCGGCGCAGCTGCAACTTCTACACCCTCGTCCCACCAGCAACTTCCCCTCACCTCCATCCCGGAGGGTCTTCCGCTGGTGGACGCCGCGGCCATCGACAAGCGCAAGTCCCAAACGGTTTGCATGTCCATGGTGCAAAAGCACATCCGCTTGTTCAACAAGAAGATCACTGCGAAGCAGAAGGACAAAAACCGTGTTTCCTCCGATCCGCCACCGAAGAAAGCCGCGTCGGACATCCTGCGTGCGGCGACCATGGACGACTTAGGGGCGATCGACTACGAGGAACAAGACGAAGAACAAACGGATCCGTCGCAGGAACTATCTGGTCACAAGAAGCGCGCAGGCCTGGCACGCGCTTTCACTGCACCTACCGAGGCATTGAGTGACTTCGGCGAGGAGGATGCCAGTGGTAGCGAGAAAAATCAAAAAGGACAGCAAATTCGTGGAAATAAAGCCGCTTTCGACACGCGAAAGAGCAAGCGGGCGAAGCTCGATCTCTTGACGGTCGTGGAGGAAGAAGAGGAGGACATTTCTCCATGTGCAGGAGACGAGCTTCAACATCCGTTGTCGACGGGGACGGCCACAGACGAATCTCGTGCAGCCAAAGCAGGATCAGGAGAGAGTGATGCAGGAGGAGCTACTGGACTACAAGTACAAAACGGGGGTGAATCTGTCGATGACGGGGACGATCTTGGGGAGAAAAAAGGAGAGCATGATCATAGAAGCCCAGAAAAACAGGCAATTCCGCCAACCATGGTCCGCGTGTCAAAGGCCGTTGAGCCCGACTACGTCGATGTTTCTTCAGCCAGTCCGGCACAGGAGGAGGCGAAGCAAACCAAATCCTCCTCGACACCGAAAAACCCGCGACTCTCTGCAAGTGGTGTTAAAGCCACAATGTCCACCATTCCCGAGGGACGTTTGTCGACAGGAGCAGCTTCAAAAGAATTACCGGAAGTAGAAAGTGCAAGCCACAGTGCCAAGAAGTTGGCAGGAACTTCTACGGGCTTTCATCCCGCAGCGCGGAAGATTTCTAACACAAGCAGTGCGATACCGAGGAAAAGCGTGAAGACGCCGGAACCTCCAATGCCCGCCTCGCGGTTGAGCGCTCGAGTGGATTTGAGTACTCTGAAGGAAGACGAGAGCATCGAGGCTGGTGGTGATGCCACGGTCCACCTCGCTGCGGAGTTAGGAGCGTCTGGAGCAGCAGCTGCATGTGCTGAGAGCATCCAGTCTGAAAAGGAGAACGCCGTGCCGGCTCAACCCGGCGGTCGACACAGTGCGCGGATCTCCGTGAAAGAAAGTAGCGCCGCACTCGGCAGTGCAGGGCGGAATTCCGCTCGACTGAGCAGCACGGGCCGCCGCTCGGTGAAGTCGACTGGTGAGACGCCGTTGCAGGAACAGGTGAAGCGCGTAAGTGCGCGAAATTCGGCGAATTCGTTACTCGGGAATTCTGTCTCGAAGTTGGACTTTGAGAAGGTCAACAGCGATGAAAAGAAGGACGGGCACGACTACGGTGTTGACGTGAAACAAAATAAAGATAAAGGAAAGACCAGCGTCACAACCAATACCACGATGGAAAACGCGAAATCACCACCAGCCGGCTCAGAAACCGGTCTGAATGATCAGTGCAACACGTCGAAGGCCTCAGTGTCTGCAAAACAAGGACAACAAGCGCAGAACGTGAAAAATAGCGTCAACCTAGAAAAAAACAGAGACACCTCTGTCAGCTCCACTGCTGCTGTTGTCTCCGCGCCAAATAAACCCCAGCCTTCGCCGTTTGCGAACTTGGTTCGGGATTTGTGCAACAGCACGCTTTTCCGAACCATGGATCGGAACAAAGATGGTAAATCTTCTCAATAGTTTGAGTTCAACTTTCATCAGTTACTTAGGTTGATAAGGCCGTTGCTTCATGGATTGATGAGTAATTTTACGATACATGTGGTCTAAGATCTGAATCTGGTCAAAAAATCCCTTCAACACAGACGCGATCACGGGTGCCGACGTGCACGACTGGATGATTGAGCCGCTCGCCCTGGCTGGCTACTCCGTTGAGGACGCCCAGGCGCTTGTGGCGGATCTCTCCGGCGCCGACTCGTTTGCTTCCCCGGGGGAATTAGGGAAATTTGTGGACGAAATTTTTGATCCGGTGGTCAACCACGCCGCGCCGCGGGACCTAGCGAGCGCCGCGAGTACGATCCTAGGGGGACCTCCTGGGGGAAGAGCGACTGCGAAACCAAGCAACACTGCTGGGGCTACGACAACTACAACTTCCAGCGCAGTTCTTACAACAACAACCGGAGGCTCCTGCAGCGATATCGACCCAGAAACGCTCTCGAAGGCCTTGCAGCGGCTCTATTTTCGTACGACAGAGGCGGAGGCGGCGGATTGGATTGCATTGTCGAAATGCAACGAAGAGAAAGACTTTCCGGGTCAGTTTCGAGCGTTGTTGAATGTGTACTGAGTTTATCAATTTGCGAATGACGATGTAGATGTTTGTGTTATTGTGAAAACTACAAATTGAAATTAACGAAAGAAACGCGAACGTCTTTTATGTAAGACCAAGACATGCTAAAAATTGCTAGAGCTAATGCGACACAACAAGAGAAAGACACGACCAACACAAATCATCACTCTCCTTCGTGGTTAGAAGGTGCTGAAGCGTGAAAATTTTGACTTTCTGTATGAAGAGGTGTAAATAAAAGAACAGGAACAAAGTGAATTGAGTAGACATTTTTTTTTTTTTTGCAGATGAGTGTTCTAGAGTTCTGCCTCGTGTTGCAACGAAAGTAGCCATGATTCGGTGCGCAATGAGTTCTGAGATCCTTTCTTCAAAGCAGTTCAACATCTTCTCGAAGAAATTCAAACCAGCGAAAGTGCCTTGATTGATTGCACAGGAACATATTTGAGGAACAGCATTTTGTGCTCACTCTTTCCTCTCTAGCAGCTTCCCCTCCACGTCCTCGTCTCGTGTCACTTGAAGGATCGTGCCCCCGCTTCATGACCTTCACCTTTGTAAAAACAATACACTCCCTATCGCTAATATCCTCGTGCAGAAGCTGATCCGAATCGTACTCCGCTCCCATGTATAATATTACAGCATTTATTGCACCCAGCACTTTTGTTCGAGTATGTTGAAGCCTCGTTTCACATGCTAGATCTCGGACTACAGCACCAGCGATATGACCGTCCTGCTATCTTCGTCTTCCAGTGCCATTTGTGAAAAAATCATACTTTTACTTAGTGGTTGGTAATACAACGAAGAACTGGATGTACGGTGATGCTGCCAAAACGGTCGTACCCGCGTTAAAAATAATTGAAAACGGTCGTGCCCGGCGCGCAACCGCTGATCCTTCTTCTTAATCGTTCCTGCGACCACGGCATTACTTGCACGACCTCCAGGTCGACGTCGCAACTCGTCACTTGACAAAGACCTTAACTTCCCCCGCCCCTGCCTCGACACGACGACTCGGACAACATCATGAGCAGCTCACCGAACAACCACTCGGACGGGCCACCGTCGCCGCACAAGCTGCTGCGACAGCGATCCGAGTCGAAACGAATGGAAGCTCGGGTTTCCGACCTGCACCAGACGTTCCGAAGCGGAAAAACGCGGTCGTATGACTACCGGGTCGCCCAACTGAAGGAGCTGCAGCGTTTTTTGATCGAGCAGGAACGAGAGATCGTCGCCTGTTTGAAATTTGACCACGGCCGGCATTTCGTGGAGGCGCTAACGGGGGAAATCATCGCGGTCCAGCTTTTTCTGAACAAGGCTATCGCGGAATTGGATGAATGGATGGCGCCGGTTATCCTATGTAAAAACATTTCCACCCCAGAGCTGTCATGCAGATTTGCGATTACAGGAACATTTGTAATGCGCAGACCCAACACCAGAGGCAATTTCAATCGTGTTTTGGTATTTGTAATGCTGAAAACAGGAGGAGCAGATGGATTTGTGATGCGGTTTCCGTTGCTCACCTGCACTACACTACGGACTGCAACTTGTCATGCGTGGCTCCCAAAACTTCTGGATTTGTGTTGCTAAGTTCCGAAGTACTTGGCCATGGGGTGGGGACGACGTTTTTACACAGGATACCGCTCCATGTGCAAACGCCAGTTGAGTATTGGTTTGGAAATTCTTGGTACGAATTTGAGCCGAAGGGGGTGGTTTTGGTCATCGCCCCCTGGAACTACCCGATCTGCCTGTTACTAGACGGTCTGATCACCGCCATTGCGAGCGGAAATTGCTGCGTGCTCAAACCAACCGAAGTCGCGGCCCAGAGCAGCAGTTTCCTCCTGCGGGTGCTGCCGGAGTATGTGGACCCCGAGGCGGTGCTGGTGTTTGAGGGGGACGCGAGCTTCACGCAGGCATATCCACGGTATAATTTCCTGGACACTTACAGATGTGGTTTCTGCATGACAAAACTTGCTCGCTATTCTATTCAGCATGACAAGTGGCATGCTCTTCTAGCTTGGTGAAATTTGTGATGCATTTTGTACATGTGCAGGAAATTTGTATTGCATAAGGCACTATTACAGTACAACCGTTTCGACCATATCTTGTTCACCGGGTCGGAAGCCATTGCGAGGAAAGTCGTGTCCAACAGCATATGCCGTGCAAAAGTATCGCACTCGTAGTAATTGCAGTCATGCATTACAAATTTTTGTCTGAAGCTAAATCCGCATTACAAATTTTATTTCTCATGCTGAAAGCTTAAGCCGGGTGGCGTAGCGGGTAATCCTGCGAAAGCTTAAAACCTGCAGAAAACGGGCCACGGAAGCGCTCCTGCTGGACATTGCCAACATTTGCCCGGGCAGAGCCGTCGTCTTGCTGGACACAACCAACATTTGTCCAAAACAGCCGAGGGCCAAGATGACACCGTGAGGACGACCACAGGGGGTCCGTCTCCAAGAAGAAGAAGACGCTGAGGAAATTTGTAATGCATTTATACGAGAGCGATACTTTATTTGCAATGCATACAGCAACGTGTGCAGCAATTTGACCCCGGTCACGCTGGAGTTGGGCGGAAAAAATCCGGCCATTTTCCTCCACGACGCGCTCTTCGATGGGGAGGTGTATTCATCTGCAGCAGCGGGGAGCAACAGCAACAAAACGAAGAACTACGAGAAGTTCAAAGCGCTGCTGCGACGCATGTTGAAACAAAAATTGCAGAACTGCGGACAGGTCTGCATGGCGCCAGACTACGTTTTGCTGCCGAAGATTTTGCTGGAGGACTTTGTGGCCTGTGTGACCGACATTGTGCAGAACGAGTTTTTTGCGAAAGACCTCAAGATGTTGAACACAAATAGTTCTTTGGATACGAGTCTCAGTTACGGCCGGGTGATTAACGCCGACCATCAGAAGAGGCTGCAAAAGATGTTGGAGACAACAACGGGGAAGGTTATAGACTTGTCTCAGCGACAGCGTCGTACTCCTTCGGAGAAGACGGATAACCCACTATCCCAGGAGTCCCCTGCGAACAAAGGAAACAAAAACAGCAATAAAGGTAGCTCGAAGGAAAATAGCCAAGCGACATTATCCTCCTTCGGGGGCGGAGAGCAGCCATTCCAAGTGTCCTCTGCGTCCTCGGTTGCCTCTACATCCGCGACCACTGGACAGCTGCACCCAAACACGTCGGCCTCAGGGGCAACGACAGCGAGCACCAGCAAAGCTTCTACGTCCGTGTCGGCAAGTACTGCAAGCAAAGTCGCAATAGTGATTCCAACCACGACTTCAGAGGAAATAGCCGCAGGTGGTACTTCTCCGGCTTCTAACAACACCATCTCCACTACTTCCCCCCTAGTCTACCACCCGACGTGCTGCTACTTTCCCTTCCACCTCGTGATCGGCCCCAGCATGGAGGACCCGATTTTGAAGCACGAGATTTTTGGCCCGTTGCTCCCGGTTATCCTCTACGACGATGATTTTTCGGCCGATCAAGCTTTGGAAACGGAGCGGAATTCTGTCGAGACAGCCTCCGACCGGCTGGAGCGGCTTTCCGCCGAGATTGCGGGCTTGATCCACCAGATTCACGACAGCCCGCTGAACACGTACGTGTTCGGCTACGACGAAGACCTGATTTCTGCGGTAAAACAAATGCACCAATCGGGCGCCATGATGCAGAACGCGCCGTTGTTCTATTTCGGCCACGAAAATCTGCCCTTTGGCGGCATCCGGCGTTCGGGCTGCGGGCGCGTGCACGGACGGTTTGGGTTTGAGGAGCTGAGTTATAAAAGAAGCTTCTTCCGCTACCGACAAGTGCTGCCCAAGCAGTTGGAGTTACTGCCGCCGATACAGCCGCCGTTTGACACGGGTTTTCTAAAGAAGCTCGCGCCGGTGCTCCTGAAAACGGTCCGGTACTTGGCTCCAGTGAGAGCCTGGTGGACGCGGTGGGTTCTACGGGGCGCTTTTGCGGACCTGCAAGCGTTAGGGTTGGTTACCTTCAACGGCGGGTCTTGGTCCTCGGGCCTGACCGGCGCTGCTCCCTCGAACAGGATGAGAGTGTTTACAGTGTTTCTGCTCAAACTTCTACTGTCTTGGTATCTTGTACAGCGAGTGTTGCGCGTGCTGCGTGGTCTCAAGACCGGTCGACAAATCCTCGGCGCAATCCGATACTATTTTGCTGCTGGTCAACTACATTTAAGATCTTTGAAGTAATTCTTCCAACATGTTATACAGTATGATCGGCGGGAGCGGTTTATTCAGGGCCACCTGCTGCGGCCTTTTCTTTCAGTACCAGTTAAGTTCACGTTTGTACATTACCTAAACCTAATGCACGACCATCTACCCACCTTCCCCAAAGGCAACTTCTCATGTGCCATAACTCAGCTCAATTCTCACTAGTAAATGTAGTTGTTTGTTGATGCGGCCATCTTGGACAGACGAGACGAGGACGGGCTGCCGTCACGCCCCTGTTTGAAGTGCTAAAACTACGAACAGAAAATCTCACAAAGCAGACATGCATGAAGCTGCTGCACTTGTAGTAGCTAAAGCTATGATCTGCACACCTGAAAAACCTCCAGTCTTTCTGGGTGTTACCTGCCGACGTTACCTCGTCACTATCGACGTTTTTACTCTTTTAATTTACGTGGCCTTTGGTCGTCATTCTCGTGGTGCCGTCATGATTTTTTTGTTGCTGAGTGTGCGGATCGAGCAAAAAAAAAGACGAGCGAAGATGCGAGTCGAGAACCACTGACAGTGCTCACTCTCTACGTACTACGAAGCCAATTGGAGCACTCATGCGGTGGTCTTTTGTTTTGAAAGACTAAGAGCGAAGCCGAAGGTCATCAATATTTAGATTTACAGCTTTCCCGCGAGACCATTAACGCAAGAT
>JACKZZ010016304.1_pt1 | contig 19274 bp, 12 predicted proteins | sample 8027871 | NCBI WGS metagenome assembly JACKZZ01 (sample SAMN15724774, study PRJNA655200) | protist metagenome | isolation source: fluorescence activated cell sorting (FACS) single amplified genomes of... | place: USA: West Boothbay Harbor, Gulf of Maine | collected 2000-07-19
GTTGTTATACTTGGAGGTGGAGCTGTAGCACTCTTCTTCGGCGGGCAAGGTGAAAATCGAAGCAATTCACAGCAGGTGGGAAACAATTCACAACAAGCAGGCAAGCGAGGCTTTTCTGCGCAAGCCGAGGGAGCCTTGATGATTACCCTGTGGCTCTTTCTTCTTGTTATCACCGTCTTTCAAGACGTGCTTTGGAGCAGTGGAGTGAGCATCGTCTTCGCAGTTTTCAGACAGTTCTACATGGTCGGAGCGCTTGTGTTTGGCGGAGGCCCCGTAGTATTGCCCATGTTGGACAAGGTGCTGGTAGACGAACGACGATGGTTGACAGATGCAGAGTTCCTCACGGGTTTATCGTTAGGACAGGCGATTCCGGGTCCCATGTTCAACCTAGGGACGTTTCTCGGAGGGTTATGTGCCAAGGATTCTGCGATATATGGATCGATCGCTGGGTGCTTGGGCATATTTACGCCGGGAGTCTTACTTGCGTTCGGTCTTTTCCCGTTCTGGAGCGATTTTCGCAGTAGATCACGCTTATATCGACAAATGGTCGGAGGTTTGAACTGCGCTGCGGTAGGACTCATTGCTGCCAGCATTTTCGTTTTGTATTTCCAGCTTCTGAAACGATTTGCTACCCAGGAAACTATATTCGGGAATAGCGAAGTGTATCTAGTACCTGCAATAGCCGTTTTCGGTCAGATACTGATAAGAATATGGGCTTTACCCGCTCCCTTAGCAATTCTCGGCGGAGGGTGTCTTGGTGCATTGGTTTCATTAGCATCATGATCGTGAGTCTTCGCGTTTTTCGTGCGCTAGGACCGTTCTAGAGGTTCGTCTGGCAAGATCCCGCTATTTCGGGATGCTGACAGTAGTAGCTATCGTGGACTCGTTGGCGGACACGAGGGTCAAATGTCTAGTCTCTGATATTCAGATATCAGATGTCTAGTCCGAAGTCCAGTTGTAGATGGAAGAATAGTCGTCTGCTTTCTCTATCCGTTGAAGCGCACACATTACAAGCGTGATCAGCTGTATATCTGGGAATACAGAAGGACAATGCTTTCGACAAAGGACGTCTGACTTAGTCGGATCGATGACCGCGGTCAAATTCTATCCAATATTGCAGCATGTAGGCTATCGAGACTAGTTTATTAAGAATTCGAGAATAGTGTGTACTGTACTTGTTGAAAGTTTCACCCCGAGTTTGGGAGTATGGGAAGGCCACTCTTATCCCTATGTCCTCCAGAGACGGCTGATTTGAGAGTTTTTCGAGAGATCTTTTGTTCAAATTTCGTCGGAGGAACGACGAACTGCTTTGAGCGTACGAGTGAAATGCGAGAGGAGGAGTTGGTCTGAATTCGTGAATTTTGATCCCTCGTTCAAACTGATAATTCCATACAATCTAATTCCCCCTGTAGGTTGCTATTGTAAAGGTCAGCTCATTCATTTGAGACGATTTTTGCTAAAACAAAATGAGAGAAGCTATCTGCATTCACATCGGGCAGGCCGGTATCCAGATCGGTAATGCCTGCTGGGAGTTGTTCTGCTTGGAGCACGGTATATCATATCTTTCTGTTGGTCTGTTTATCCGATTCCTTTCGCCCACCAAGGACATTGATACTAAAAGCACTCTTTTTCGAATTCTTACTTTCTCTCTCTAAAGCATTCTCTTTCAAACTCTCGACTGTCTCTCTAAAAACAGGTATCCAGCCTGATGGTCAGATGCCCTCCGACAAGACCATCGGTGGTGGCGATGATGCTTTCAACACCTTCTTTTCCGAGACTGGTGCCGGCAAGCACGTCCCCCGCTGCGTCTTCGTCGATTTGGAGCCTACCGTCGTCGATGAGGTCCGTACCGGTACCTACCGTCAGCTCTTCCACCCGGAACAGCTGATCTCCGGTAAGGAGGATGCCGCCAACAACTTCGCCCGTGGTCACTACACCATCGGTAAGGAAATCGTCGACTTGTGCTTGGATCGCATCCGTAAGTTGGCTGATAACTGCACTGGTCTCCAGGGCTTCCTTATCTACCATGCCGTCGGTGGTGGTACCGGTTCCGGTCTGGGTTGCCTGATGATGGAGCGTCTCTCCGTGGATTACGGTAAGAAGTCCAAGATCTCCTTCACCGTGTGGTGCTGCCCTCAGGTCGCTACCGCCGTTGTCGAGCCTTACAACACCGTGCTGTGCGTCCACTCCCTGTTGGAGCACACCGATGTCACCAACCAGGTCGATAACGAGGCTCTCTACGATATCTGCCGCCGCAACTTGGATATTGAGCGTCCTACCTACACCAACTTGAACCGTCTGGTCGCCCAGATCATTTCCTCCCTGACCGCGTCCCTCCGTTTCGACGGTGCGCTGAACGTCGATGTCACGGAGTTCCAGACCAACTTGGTGCCGTACCCTCGTATCCACTTTATGTTGACCTCGTACGCTCCGATCATCTCCGCCGAGAAGGCCTACCACGAACAGCTCTCCGTTGCGGAGATCACCAACTCCGTGTTCGAGCCGGCGTCGATGATGGTCAAGTGCGACCCTCGTCATGGTAAGTACATGGCCTGCTGCCTGATGTACCGTGGTGATGTCGTCCCGAAGGATGTCAACGCTTCCGTCGCCACCATCAAGACCAAGCGTATAACAAGATCTATTTTCGATCTATCTTATCTGAAATTGTTAAGATTCTGTTTTCTATCTTTTCTGCATTCTCATACTCGAAGTATGTGTTTGTATTTGACAATCTTGTTTCTCTAATGTATCCCAGGTACCATCCAGTTCGTGGACTGGTCCCCCACCGGTTTCAAGTGCGGTATCAACTACCAGCCCCCGACCGTCGTTCCGGGTGGTGATTTGGCTAAGGTGATGCGTGCCGTGTGCATGATCTCCAACTCCACCGCCATCGCCGAGGTCTTCTCCCGCATCGATCACAAGTTCGATTTGATGTACTCCAAGCGTGCCTTCGTCCATTGGTACGTCGGAGAGGGTATGGAGGAGGGTGAGTTCTCCGAGGCTCGTGAGGATCTTGCCGCCCTGGAGAAGGATTACGAGGAGGTCGGCATTGAGACCGCCGAGGGTGAGGGTGAGGAGGAAGGATATGGTGATGAGTTCTAAGCTCTCAATATCCAACGTGTCGCGTCTAGTGTGACATTTGTAGCATGCTGTTGAACTGTGATGGAGAAATTTCACTTGAAAACTCTTGTCATCGCATGTACCAGCTGCTTATTGGCAGGACCCATATGCGGCCGCCATCGAAGTCATCGTTTTTCGCCATACTACTCCTGTCTGTGTTCTCCTTGGTGCGCGGTATCTGCATATTCATGTTTGAAAGTCAGTCGTTCTATCCAACCCTTGTCGGTCGTTTTTCTCCAAATCTCCGTGGTGTCTGAAAGTCGGTCGTTTTTCTCCAAATCTTCGTGGTGTCTGGAAGTCGGGTCGTTTTTCTCCAAAGCAAGCTCTGTGGTGTCTCAAAGCTTTCTCAGTCGTCTCGGAAAGCCGATCGCTTTCAGTGTTTGTCGGCCTGATTTGTGGCGCGAGGGTCTATAGCAAAACACGCATTGCCTTTATAGCAAAACACGCATTGCCTTGCGCAGCAATCGATGAGACTGTTCTCGGTTACCGTTGCGTGATTCTGTCGAAATATCAGGTGTCTTACCACCGGTGTCTACGCGTGGACTCGAGTAGCCTTGGGAAGATCTATCCGTTGGCACGCACGCCTAGTATAGCCGTCGGCTTCTGGATCATCAACTGACAAGTATGAAGCAGCAATTCTACAGTCCTGTCATGTCGGCTTCGTCGTGGGTGATTGTGAAATTCTCATGAATCTGAATCGAACTTTGCGGCCTGATGCCACGCTCCAGCTTTTTGTAGTGGTAAGCAGCGGGTGCAGACGCACTAGATATTTTCTTATTCTTCTAGCGGTCAATTGTGTAGCGTCTGGAATTACTGATTATATTTGAAAAGGAAGACCAACACCACTTACGTGTCTCAGCAGTGTCACTGTATTACGAGGATTAATTGGTCTACTCGATTGCCTTGCCCGGTGCCAGATTCGACGGAGATGTGGCAATTGTGCACCAAAAGGCTGACCCGAAAGGACAGCAAGGCCCGTCTCGAGAAGGTCCTTGCCCAGGCCAGGGAGAACGAAGATGAGACCGAAGACGACGCTCCTCCCGAGGCGACCAAAAGTGATGAGCGCACGAGTGGGGATAATCTCAAGATCGACCAGAACGCGGTGACTACGTTGGACGAGGTGAACCTCCATGTGAAGATTGAGTACCACGACGACCGACTGGTCCAACACACGTTCAACACGAAAGAGGACCTGCGCGACCAGGTGGAGCGCTTCTGCGACAGCTACCAGATTCCCTTCGACCATGATGAGAACTTCCAGGTGCTATACCGAACCACGCCGCGGTACAAGCAGCGGTACTGTGTTACGCGGGCGGAACTCGAGGAAATGGAGGACGGGTGCGAGGTGAAACTTACTCATGGTATCGACTTTGTGCACAACGGCCTGATGCGGATCATGGATCTCGTGGAGATCGATCCCACAGACCTCGAGAATCCGGATGTGCAGTCTTTGGAGCCGGATGAGCTGCTCAAGTGCGGAGAGGCGCTCCTGAAGAACGTCTGTGCAGATGGTCAGGCTTGCAACTTCCTTCATTTTCATTTCATTTTCATTTTTGGACGGCTTAAGGGCACATGCGCTTCTCCTTATACGAGAGCTTGACTTGTCAACTCCTTTAGTGATCAAGTTCCAATGAGCGTAAATATTATCTTCTCTACCGGTCTCAGAAATGGCCACTGCCAATTGAATTCCTAAAACACTTTCAGACAAAATCAACGAGTGGTACGGCATCGAGGTGATCCAGCAGGACGGCATCCCCGTGATTTTTGACTGTCTGAAGAGGATGCACCGCATGGAGAACGCGGACCTGCTCGTAGAGAACGCCGGGACGATCCTAGCGGTGCTCTCTCAGTTAATTGGGTTCCCTCAGGGCGTGGAGTGGATCGAGAAACACCACGGCGCGGACTTTCGCTTCGGCACCGACGTTCTCGACTCTGTCGTGCCCGTCATGTTCAACAAGTTCCGCCCGAGGAGTAAGAAAAAGTCGACGGCAAACTCCTCGAAAGAAGCAGATGAACTCATCGCGGAGGAGCAGAAGGAGAAGAGGCGCGACTCGGGGAAGGACCAGAACCCATCGCGCGACGTGTTTTACTCCGACAACACGCGCAGGTTGGCGGCCTGTTTTATCGCGAGTTTGTGTCACATCTATAAATCCGAGCTCCCGTACGAGTTCTACCGCGCAATGTGCAAGAAGCCGGACCTCTCGAACCAGAACTATTATCATCTATTGTGCAAGCTGGACGAGAGCTTGCACTCCACGGCCCTCATTAAATGTGCTCTGTTCATCATGGTCATGGCGGACCAGAGCGTGAACGGCGAGAATGCCAGGGTGCTGGACCTCGCGGTCGAAGCGATAAAAGCACTGCCGGACGATGTGGCCAGTCAGCGCGATTTGCTGAGGAGGCAATTGAAGAGCCGGAACAAGCAGGAATGGGTCGGGGACTACTTGCTTCAAAATTTAGCGATGGCGTTCACGGACGTGGAGCGCCTCGAGCTGGCCTGCGGTTAGGGCGAAGAAGGTGGAGACAGAACTGAGAAGACAACATCAGGCGATATTAGAGATGACCCAACTGGTCGCGATTGATAAGTGGGTTGTTTTTAACGAAGCCCGTTTGTATCTCAAAATCGTCAGTTTTTAATGAAGCTCTTTTGTGTTTGAAAATCAGATGTTTTAATAGTCGAGCTTGTTTGTCTCTAAAGATCTGGCGTTTTTAAGGAAGCTATCTTGTGTCTGAAAATCTGGCGTTTCTATGACGACGTGACGTTTCTTTGTCCGAAGGTTGGAAGCTTTCCGAAAGTTTCGTGCTATGTCGAATGTCCATTTCTGTTCGTTGTGTGATCATTGCAAGGACGGTGTCCTGCAGCGCCTATTGGGGCACATAAGTGTGAGACCGCCCTCCGACTCCTGGTGGTGTGCTTCCTTTACGGAATCTCAGCTACGGTTCGCGGGACACTGCAGTCCACCGTGCCGCGCCAGTCTAATCTGATGATGGTCGTTTGATACTCATGATATCAATATCAAAGGTCCGCTGAACTGGACTGGATTTGCTAAATGCTGCCGGAATGAAGTGAACTCAACTCAATTCACTAAGCGATTAATGCGACCGACGAACTTAAAATGTTCATTGTGAACAAGATGCATAGAATCGTTACCAGGTGGCGTAGAATTGTTTTCTCCAGCCACCGTGATGTTCGATACCCATGTGTGTGTGTGTGTGGTCCACTACAGTCCGCCGGATTTGATTGTTGTGATTAGCTTAGCCTGAGGTTCATTAGTCTCGATGCTGATTAACACGCGGCTCTGACTTGATGTGATTCGCGACGCTAATGTAATCCATACCAATTTCACTTCTTCACCTACCAGTGCGAATGTGCCAGCGTGCTATCGAAGGAATCGAATTTGCACGCCGTTCATAATTAAAGAGATCCGAACAATTTACTTAAACGTTTTAGAAGTACAAAACACAACAAAACCCAGTGAGGTTGAATAAGCAGGATGGAATTGGCTGCAGCACATCTTATGAAGAGTGCCGTGTGCGCCCTCTTTCCGCGCCTGTGCGAAAAGCTGGGTGTTCACCCGACGGACAACGCCGTGGACCTCGAGCTGTTTCCGGAGCCGCCGCAGAGCCTCGCTCTGCGGGAAGAAATGGGCAAGTCGATCGTCACTCTGGTGGCGATGGAAGGCATGCTTCGGGAGTCGATCCAGGATGCCCGTGACGACGCCAAAGAACGCGCCGCGGTGATGGACAAGAAGGGCGCCTACCGCTGTCTAGACGTGTGCCAAGTCCTGCGTGGGCAGCTCTCGCGGAACCAAGAGCGCATGTTTCTTCTCGAAGAAAGCCTGGCCAACCTCGAGGCCGCTTCGGACGCCATGCGCGTAGCCATGGTCAGCGCGCACGCCCTGGTGAAGCGGGTGGAGCTGATGTGGACCATGGACCAGCGCGCGTTCGAGTTCAAGCTAGAGAACGCGGGAACGGTATATACTTTCGAAAATTGATCTTCCAAATTCGCACAAATGCTATTAACTTTCACTCAACAATCTCGATTATATCGAGGCATAAAACGAACCAGCAGCCCCGACGCAGGGCAAATTACAGACTTACAGTCTACTACTACTACAATCACTCTCAGCTGACCCCGGTGAAGCGCAGACGGCAGCGACAGTACCGCGAGAACAAGTGGAAGCGAGAGCAGGAGAAGCTTCGGTTGGTCCAGTCAGCGATTGCCGCTCCCGAGCGACCCAGCATGTATCCCGGGCTAGACGACGTTGTTCCGGATCCGCGGTGGACCGATCCGATTCACTAGGGTACAATGTACCTAAGAAACAGAAGGAAGAGGGGTGCACGCGAATGCATTCGCGTCCAGGTAATTTGGCGGGAGGCCGTTACATAGTCTGGTTGTTTCACAAACATTGAACAGGAAGATCTATCTGACTTCCGCCATGAAGTTTCATGTGTGGATAATTAGTATTTTACATTGCGTGGCAGACAGCCACTTGATCGAGGCTTTCTCTCTCGAGGATAATGGCGGATTTCATGACTTTCTTGGTACGTATATTCATCTTGTGACATTTTCAAGTCATGCCGAGGCATCGTGTTCGAATTTGAAAATTTCGCGCTGCATCGGTGCGTAACTCGCCTGTGGTGGAACGGCAGTTTGGTGTTGACCCTAAAACTTCTTCCGCTATGCTTGTATATGGCATTGGCAAGATACGCAGCACCTTAGGCTTGCTTAAGTATCGATGAGCTTGTTCTTTCGGATAGCGCGGTCCTGTCGGCTCATCTGTCTGTGCATGGAGTAGCCTTGAGTAGATTTGTATGTACGCTTTGGTTCGGCGTCGAGCCGTGGGCAGCGTCGTGGGACGCACGTGCAGTATGGTTGTTGGCGTCTGAATTTTCAGGTAGTGAAGCAGCTGCAGTCGCATTCGCCTTCAATCTTCTTACATGTGCAGGGGCATGCGATTCTACTCGTGGGAGCATGCAATTCTACAGTCCAATCGTTGCGGCTTCGTGGTTGAGTGTGAAGTTCTCATGATTTTAAGACTAGCAGTGACAGTCCAGCGTTGTATAGTGGTAAACTAGCGGGTGTAGACACGCTAGCTATCTTAGTAGCTGACGTATCAATATTTGATGATTCGAGTGTATCAATTTTTGCTGATTCTTCGGGCGGCCGATGAGTAGCGTGTAAAACTTAATTTGAATCTAAGATAAGTAAGATTGGTTCTATTTTCCTAGAGTCACTAGAGTCACTTGTTTCAGCAGCGCACTGCGAGGGCCAGCTGGACTCCCGTGTGAGTAGACTGGCATCGACTCCTCCCGCGTGAGTAGATTGGCTCCCTCCGTGTCAGAAGACCGAGATGTACACCAATGGGTTGAACCCGCAGGACAGCAAGGCCATTCTCGAGAAGGTGCTTTCCCAGGCCAGGAAGAACGAAGACAATAATGAAGACGAAGCTCCTCCCAAGAAAACTAAGAGTAATGCGGGCATGGGTGAGGGAATTCTCAAGATCAACCAGAACGCGGTGACAACTCTGGACGAGGTGGACCTGCATGTGAAGATCGCGTACCATGATGACCGGCTGGTGCGGCACACTTTCAACACGAAAGAGGACCTGCGCGAACAGCTGGAGCGCTTCTGCAACATCTACCAGGTTCCCTTTGACCACGATGAGAACTTCCAGGTCCTATACCGGACCACACCGCGATACAAGCAGCGGTACTGTGTTACGAAGGAGGAACTCGAGGAAATGGAGGACGGGTGCGAGGTGAAGCTTACGCATGGTATCGACTTTGTGCACAACGGCCTGACGCGGATCATGGATCTCGTGGAGATCGATCCCACAGACCTCGAGAATCCGGATGTGCAGTCTTTGGAGCCGGATGAGCTGCTCAAGTGCGGAGAGGCGCTCCTGAAGAACATCAGTGGAGATGGTAAGGCCTGCCACTTAATTGAAAAGCACTTCGCATTGACCCTGGTTGTGGAATAACTTGGTTCACTCTCAATCAATGCAAGAAAGGACTTTGCGGTTGGAACACGATTGTTCTGTACGATCTTCTCTCCTCTGTATCGCATCTGTCTCGCACGCGAATCGAGCGTGGGCTGCGCTCTACGTCAACACTGTCACGTCTGTATTCTCACCACAGAAAACCCAGAACTTTTCACTGAGTTTTCTTATCCTCACTTTTCTCAAGGGAATCACGGGTTCGTAAAACTGAAAACACTCCGAGACACGCAATTGCTGTGAACGCGCCCGAGACCAGCGGAACTGGCAATCCGGCCGCATACAGGAGTATCAACTGGCAGAGCGGACGCTCCAGCCTGGCGAATGCCATGCGCATCGTCCACAATAACGTGGCAGGGACACGAATACGACCGCTGACCTCCTTGTCAGACAGAAGCTTCAGCAATGCACTGTCCTGCGCGGATTTTCCCAGGGGGCCAATGTACCTCCCCACGAAGACGAGCGCGAAGAAAGCCAACACGTTGATCCCGCCCGTCTGGAGATAGTCCATGCTCAAGCTCCGAAACGCCTGACACACTCCCCAAACGAGAATGAAGGTGCCGGCCTTATTCCCACCGCCACCACCCGGCCTCGTCTCGGTCCAGTACGCTAGCAGCATAGAGAGGATCACTGCGGATTGATTGGCCACTCCGAGATCCCCTCTGCCATTTCGCAAATGATTTCGCAATGCGAGTGTCACGGCCATGTCGATGAGACTCTCGCCTACAGTGCCGATCAGGCATCCATGGAAGAAAAAGGAAGCCGCCGAGAGCCATCCGACGTAAAGCGCAGGCTTCGACGAGGACGAGCTGCTGTTCCCTTCTTCCTTAGACTTCTTAGTTACGCCGCCATCGCCATTGCCCGGGCCGCTAGGCCCATCGGCATTGGCACACGAACGATCGCCGGGCGATCCGTACCTCAGGAGCCATATCGTTATGAGGACAGAGGGGACGATGCCCGAAGATATGGCGAAGATCGGCTGCGACAGCACCGGAGTTAGGAGAACTCCCAGCGCCAGCGACGAGGCGACCCAGGTCGCTAGCGTCCGGTACCGCGCTGGGCTGATCCGGTTCTCAAGCGTATAGTTGTGCCCGATTTGCGCCACTGGGATCATGCACAACCCAGCGCTGCACTGCAAGACGAAGGCCAGCTCGAAGCTGTAGGTGCCTTCCTGCGGGGCTGTGAACGCGATGGCCAGATTCGCTGCCTGCAGCAGGGTGAAGAGCAGCGCGCAAACCATGCCCAGTTTGGTCGACACGGTTTTCGGGTGGACGAGAGACCACAGGATCTCCGCAACGATGGAGACGCTTTGGCATTGCAGAAGACTACTCCGCATCGTCGTCTCCACCTCCTTCCGACCAGCGACAATGAGCGCGTTGAAAAGGTAGTACGACGCGACAATCTGGTTCAATTGCGAGGACCAGACCACGAACGCACCGATTTGTCGCGACCACGAGCCCCCAACTTCGCACATCTTCTCCTTTTTGTTATTATAGCTTATCATAGACTGCCCTTCCATTCGGATTCCGAACCGGAATAGCCGCTGTTTTGCTGCACAGGCTGCGCGTCTGTGAGGAACCACGTGAGGAGGCAGTCTGAAATGCACTACAAGTCACCGCACTACAACGAACTTTACAGGGCAGCAGGAGCCTCAAATATGAAATTTCAAGCTCTGTTACCTGCAATTTGAAAACTCAGACCTGGCAAATTCCGAAATTATCCAGAGATTCGCAACGAAGTTCGACGCTCCGCCGCCGACTTGAACGCCGCAAGAACACGGCATACAGGGAAGTACAGCTAGTATTGGAACGATTATCTTAAACCATCGACCTCCTTGAGATTCATTCACTGATCGACAATCCGAAAGAATCGACGATCAGCAACATACTGGAAAAAAGTTCGACCTCATGGTTTTGGTTATAATGAGACTACAAGTTCTTAGCAGGACCTGAATGACGCAAAACGAGGCCGCTATGCGCACCAGATTCTCGTACAAAATCGGTCCCACATTTCATTCTTGAGCCACAGCGATTGCTACGCGCTGCGTTACGAAGCCAGGCTGCACAGCCGGTGCCACTCCACTCTAGTTCACGGTAGAAATCGACGGCCTTGTCACTTTAAACCCCGTATCCGGCCGGCATCTTGCTGGCCAGGAGCTTCTCCCTCTCCGAGGCGGTCATCTTCCTGCGAATGTTCCACAGCATAAACATCTGCACCAGCATGGGGATGGATACGACGAAAGTCGCCACCTTGAATGCGATGAACGCGACCTCCACGATGTAGGAGATGTTGGCCAACGCGGAGACCACAACGATAAACTCGGCGCACGCGGCGGCGATGGCGATGACGCCCCAGAGTCCCACACAGCAGGGCATGCAACAGCAGTCTGCCTCCACAATTAGGTACCACATCGTCCAGCACACCAGGTAACTGAAAAACAGGCCGAAGACAAACGCGATCACACCGAAACCCACGCTGCCGACTGTCGAGAATAGAAATTTTTCAATGAACAGAGCTCTCTTAGGGTGTTGAAGACGTTCTACCAACTTGAGAGCCGCTCTTAGAGCGTAAGTAGTAAGCACCTGCGGGAGTCCCATTGACGGACACACCGAAAATGTTGAAGACGATTTCGATGGCGCTGAGATACAGACTGAGGGCCAACCCGGCGGAAACCCCAGCTTCAGGAGACGTGCACTTCATGTAGTCCTGAAAGGTCACCGCCTTAAAGGGGTTCTTCAGAAGCTCATTGAACTTCTTCGAGCTCATGCAATACGCTCCGCAAGACATCGACATTTTGGGCAGTTTTCGGGAATCCGTGATAGACCTTTTCAGAGAATGCTCGGGCGCGTTGCCTTTTCGACGACGTTACGGAGAACCTAGTTTCGAAATAGGGAGTTTGTCTTCGTTCACAAAAGTGAGGACGGACATCCCTCGCAAGCTGCGGAACGTGTGCGGAACACGCTCATTGAACTTCACCTTCATCGACATCGAAACGAGCACACAAAACGTCACTTATTCGCCTCCGCGGGCAGCGGAACGTCGAACTCCTCCAATATCAGGTTGCTATCGTCTTCTTGAACTGAAGCCTCTTGAACTGACGCTCCTCCTGGCCTGCCTTTTTTCGATTCCGGCGCCCGATCTGGCGTTGCGCTTGGTTGCTTTGCTGGACCACTATCGGCTGCGTCGCCGGGCGAGTCGCTACTTTGCTTCTTTTTGCTCGTGCACAAGTTGGGTGAACCTTCGCGCGCCTTCACCCCGCTCAGGCACTCCTCCAATTCGCGTTGCATGAAGAACTCTTCCCGGCCCAGCGAGGAGTGAATAACATCCAGAAGCTTGTTGCGTTCCGCTAGATCCCGGACGACATCCAGACCGCCCACGCATTTGCCGTCGACCCACAGCGTCGGAAAAGTCGGCCAACCGTCCTCCCGGTCCTTCAATTCCTGCCGCACGTCCTTATGCTCCAGAATGTTCACCGCCGTGACATCCGGCATCACACGGTGCTCCTCGAGAATGGATCTGTGACAAAGGGTAAATCAGAAGGATATTCAGAATTCCACTGCGCGAAGAGCGTTCGCGAAATATGGGCACATCCTCTTAAGGATGCGAAAGGCGTACTGTACATGAATTTCTTCGTGAATCCGCACCGCGGCTCAGAGGGAGTGCCCTTGATGAAAATCACGATGGGGTTGCTCTCGATCCAAGTGTCCGATAGTCGTTTCTCCTGCTCGCATCGGACGTCACGTCGCGAAACATGCCCTGTAAGCGCAGAAACAATAGGACTCCAATGCTCGCCAAACATCTCGCGAAATACCCTTCTTCGCCTGCTCCTTTACGCCTTTCTTCTTTCCACCGTCGCCGACGGCGTCGGTCAGGTTGATATTGAAGAATTTTGGAGAGAATTCTGGATTCGCAAACGCGCGGAGGAAAACGCGGAAATAAACCACTGAACAACTCAGGTCTGAGCAAGCGGTTGACGACCGATGTCTGTCAATCAAACAACTCAAAGGAACGACTCACTAGCTTGGAACGAGAATCTCCGAGACGTACGTGTAAGGTCTGTCGCACCGTTATCGAATTTGAAATGTGTTTCCATGTTGTCATACCAAAAGCCCAAAAAGCTAGTACAATGAGATTTAATTTACACGTGCGGTTATGGTTAATTGTTATCGTACTGAGCTCTGTACTGAGGCTTCAATTGGAAAGTAATTGGAAAGTAATATGGACTCGATTTTCGAAAGGAATTGTGCTAGTTCACCCAGCACGCGCTTTTCCCGTGGCTGCCGAGTTCACCTTTCGCTTGAGCTGCTTCACGGACGTCGCGATCTTGGCCGTGAGGGCGTGACCGCTTCCTAGCTCCTCCACACTCGTTTCGTGTGCGTTCTCGTACGCTTGGAGCGCTTCGGCATAGTACTTGAGATGCTCGTACTCGGCGGCCATATTGTAGTAGGCAACCGGCGTGAGCGACTCTCCCTTCACATTCGAGGTGTCGAACTCCAGAAACTTCAGCGCCCGCTGCGCATGGTACAGCGCCTTTTCATGCATCCCCATTTGCGACAGAAGCGCGCACAGGTTCAGATGCGTGGCGGCCGGGTTTTGCGCAGATGTCGTGGACTTCTGCCCCGCGAGATCTAGCGTTTTCATTTCCATTGAGATTGGATTTTGAAACTATCGGATAATTATAGAAGGAGAAGAGGAACAATGAGATAAAATGAAAACACCTGTCTGTTCGATCTTGTCTGTTCGATTGGCCAGCGCTCGTTCTTCAATCACCAACGCCTTCTTCAGGTACTGCAGGCTAGTGTGGAGCTTGTTCATCGATTTGTAGAAACATCCCAAGTTGTTGTAGGTCACTGCTCGAAGGACTAGTCTGTTCAATACCACAGAAGAGTTTCAAATTGCGGCAGCGACAGAAAAATTTGGGAATTTCACTGGCAGTATCTCGCAAATGGCAGTATCATTTATCAATGCAGCAATACAATGCACCATCAAACCAACTTTTCGTCACTCCGCAAAGAAATCCGGGGTTGATATTGGTACCTGGTTTCCTGGTGGATGTGCATATTCGCTGGATCCGTCACTGCTTCGCTCTTCTGGAAGTATTTCAGGCTCAAATCCGTTTTCCCGAGCTTCAGGTATTTCATTCCGAGCGTGTTGTAGCCCACGGCCAGCTTTTCGAACAACGAGGACAGTAGTGTGTCCTGCAATCGCTGGACGAAGTGCTGGTTCTCCTTGAGGACCACTTCCAGGACCTTCACACCCGCATCGTGCTCCCCCGCCTGTTGGTGCGTCACAAACTTGCGCTCCGCCTCGATGAACGCCTGCAGGGTTTCGGCGGAACCCGCGTTCTCGGTCATACTTTTACGCTATCTATCGATCGCTGTTCCAGGGTTCTACTGTCCGTTGCTTTAGTATCGCCGGCACTTTTTGCACAACTCAATGCACTTTTTGAGTCCTCTGCTCGTGCTTCTCGACTCCTCGGTCGCGTGCGAGCGGCTTCCTCAACATCATTCGCTTCCTCGAAATCGTGTCTCCCTCAACATGATTAGACTCGGGCCTTCGCCCTCCTTGCAATGAACGCGCCAGCAGCGCACACCTACCGATCAAACCCCTCCTGGTATGGTTCATTTGCGGCTTTGCTGTAACGGATCAAGTCTTGTTCGCTTGGGACTCGTCTAAAATAAAAGGACGTCAAAGGAAGTTCAAAAACAGCATTCTAGTATCGAGCAAAAACAGATTTCAATTACTTATTAACGAGTGGTTCTGGTTTCATTCGAAGGTCAGGCTTCCCCGTCGTTTGAGTGCCAATATAGCGTCAAACACGCAACACAATGTCGATTGATAGTAACTTTGGTGTGTGGAATTGTCAGCCGTGGAAACATTCGATGTTTGTGGCAAAGAGACGTGATATACAGCTGAAACTCCCGATACTCTGAGGTAATGACGAATACTTCGACGGTGCTTGCACACGTCTGCTTCCTGTCCAATTATTGACGGTGCTCTGCGGTGAAAGAGAATTGACGGTGAAATCCGGATTCACTGATAGATTTGGCGATATCCAGACTCGGAAATGATGTGGCACAACCCCCACAGTACAACTGAAAATAAAGTCCACATTGCTTGACGAAGACGTACTCACACGGCCCCCTTGTGAGGTCCACTTGCGATACTAATGCTGAAATTGGAGAGCAGTTTTATTTAGTCATTGTCTAGCTTGGTAGCTTGGCATAGCTCGGCGTGGTAGTTAACTTGGAGTAGCTTCGGGCAACTCAGTACTTTGCTGTCCCACAATAACTGACTCACATCAGTCCAAATCTTTGTCCTTCGCCCCAGCTTCGAAGAGAACCAACGATCCGTCCGCCATAACGTGCTGCCCCATCGATTTCCTTGCTTCCGCTTGCTGGAGCATGCACCTTATCAATTCGTCGCTCGGTACGTCCCTTCGGTCCCAAGCAGGGTGTTGCTCTGAGAGGTTCAGAGTATTTTACGAGATCATGATCATCATCGTCGCAATTCAAAATCTTATATAGCAATGTGAATTTCCGATTTCCGAACTGAATCCTGTACGAAGCTCATCCAGGGATTTCTTCCGCACCGTTCTTCGAAAGAAGCAACAGAAGAGACCGCGACAGACCACGTTCTTAGGGTTCAGACCCAGTATATCATAAACCCCCATTTTTGGGACAGCTTTCTCGATGGGACTTCAACCCGTTCCGTCTCTTCAACAGTATCCCATTTTGGAATTTATTCGGTTTTACTTTCGGGTTCTTTTCACATGAACGCGGCCCTAGTGTCGACTCAGGACCTACTTGTACGCCTCACCTTTACCATCAAATGATACATGCACCTGGTGGAATCTCGGTTCTCTGTTCGAATCTCGACCGCGGTCCGCGTTTCTCACACCTGCCGAAATCGTGAGCTCCCAGTGCAGGATTTTCTTGTCTCTACATGATCGCGGAGATAACGTTGGACGTCTGTAGGCAAGTATTCTCGAAAAGTAAACGATAAAATAATCAGCGGGCCAACAGTCATCAGGCTCGCATTCATCAATAAAAACTCGGTTAGTAATGTGTGCTATGGCTACGGTCGACAAACAGCATTATAGGAGCCTGATGACGAGAACGCCCCCGACACGATGGTGTCACGGTTCGCGTCACCGACACGATGCGTGGAAAGCACGTGCGATGACCGCAACCTTTACCACGAGTCCTCCATTCAGAACGCTTCACAAGGATTGCATTTGCGTCCCCGAAAAACCGGAGTAACCAGTCAGCAAGTAATCGCGTTCAAGAAATCGGAAAGTAAACAGGCAGAACTTCATAGCAAGTCAGTCTTCGGGATTCGAGCAGATTTTCGTAAGTTCAGATTGCGAGGGTAAATCAACTGAAGAAAAATTTTTAATACGTCCCTCCCATAATGCCCTCATACGACGCTTTCTTCAATTGTCAGGACGGAATCACCTGAAAAAACAGATTTTGTTTCTGAATAATCTAATTGGATTAGTATTTTTTGAGGACAGGGTTTGCTTTTCCGGTACACCAGTAAGGGGATTGATGATTTTCAAAAAAAAAATACGCATTGAAATCGCAAAGCCGAAATTAAAATCTCGGATTTTTTGATACACTGTCAAGGGGATTCATGATTCTCAGATCTCGGTTAGCGTTTCTCGGGTTCTTGTTTGCGGGTGTGGGCGCAGTCTCCAGAGCCAGTATAGACCCGAGAAACGCTAACCGAGATCTGCAGGTTTCTGCCTGGATGGGGTGCACTGCTGAAGATCTGAAGGTTTCTGCCTGGATGGGGTGCACTGTGCACTGTGCACTTTTCTCTGCACCGGATTTCGTGCACACGCCCACGACATGCACAGACCAAAGGCTGTGGCCACAAAACCGGATTGACCTTTCTCAGCAGTCTGCCAAGTCGTCTCGACTCTCGTGACCCCCAAAACGTCCACCAATATCTCCGCCTACACTTTTCCCGATCTCCTCCAAGACTTTCGCAGCATTCGCCGTTTTACGCGCTATTTTCTACAATCTCTCACCCCCCGTAAACTGCGCCCGCCTAAGCTTGGATCTGATACCGGAAAAGGACTCCCACCTCCCCGGGCCCTGCTCCACGATAACTTCGCGAATCGATAGCCATATCATTATGCTTGGCTGTGGCCACAAAACACGAATGCGCGTAAATGTAAGAGAAAGTCCAATCCGGTTTTGTGGCCACAGCCAAGCAGGTGTGGCCACAAAACCGGATTGAACTCCGTGCGAATGCTGCAAGCATCTTACGCCTGAGTTCCCTCCTTCGGCCATTCTCCCCCCTACCCGTCGAATACCCTTGCACGAATTCACAGCGAGGAACTCGCGAACCGACGGACCGCGCGACCCCCTTTCAGCCGTGATCCTCCTACACCTCTGTGATCCTCCATACTCTCATCAAGTCCTAGCACGACGTTTTTGATGTTTTTGACGTTTTTGACGAGAAATCCCGATCTTAGATCTAAGGTGCGCTGTGCACTGTGCACTGTGCACGGTGCGCACGAGCCTTCGGTCCCTGTTTAAAAATGTTTCACACAGTTTTGGAACCCCTTCGCCTCCAAGGGTTTTTTCTTAGTATCCGCCTACGAGTGTATCAGGGCATACAACTCAAACATAGAAAAATCCAAACTCAATCTAATTATAAAATTAAAAATTTTAAAATATAAAACTTCAAAATATGTACACAATAATTTAACTTTATATACAAGCGCAAAAATACGCTATTTTTTAGTGTAAGTAAATTTTATGTTTACTGAGCTTACTGTCGACACTATGACAGAAGCGATGTTTGAGAGGTGGTTGCCCCACCCCTAGTGACCCCAGCCGGCCCTAGCACTACCTCCCGAGGGGTGGACGCTACCGGACGCATTGCCGAGAACCAGCCGAGTAAACTCTAATTGCTTACTACAACTTTTTTTATTACATTACTTCCAAATTATATTTTAATTATGCAAGATTATAAAATTATGAGTTAAATTTAAATTTTAATAAATTGATATTTAAATCAAAATTTTAATGTATACATTCTTCTGGAAGAATTTTCACAGGTTCAGACCCTTCATCTTCGTTCTCCTCATCAGATCCATCTTCGACTTCCTCAATGATTTCTTTGCCTTCGTTTCCAGTCGCAGTGCCAGTGTGTTGCCCCAACTTGAACTGCGCTGACATCCTGTACTCTTGGTATAGCGCCTCGACTTCTGGGTCCGTTACAACCTCCGAGTCGTCGCAATCCAACCTCTGCATTGCATGAGCTACACGAGGATCCGTGGAGCGCGCGAAGACTGACGGATCGTTAGTGCTCATGATACTGTCGAGCATGCCGCCTTCAGGCGCCCATACGCTGGTGCTCACGTTCTTTAGCACTAGGTTATTCGCCTCTGACACGCCGTCGTTCAGCCGCGTCAAAAATTCGGAGTCTTCGTCGTCTTCCCTCGCTGGACCACCGCCTGGCGGGCTCTTGCTCGCTGTTGCTTGCCCGTTTGGGCCCGAACTAGCGAAGCTGCCCGCGATTCTTATATGTGAGCCTCCTTGCGCCTGCGCCATCGCGTCTATGGGGCTGGTCTTGGTGTGTCCGTCTTTCCTAAAACCGGTGCCCACAACCGAAAGTACACCGCCCGTTCGAGTGCCTCCCGGTGAGTTCGTCGAGGAGACGCTCGGAACGGCTCCTGGCGGGGAGGTTGACGGCGACCTGGCAGCGAGGGTTTCTCTGATTTCGTTCCACACGACCATGTTCCGATTCGTCGCGTCTGAGTTCGGACTCGTCGGCGACGAATAGCCCCCCGTGTTCCTCTGGCTGCACTGCTTCGGCGACGGCATCTGCGGCATCCCGATGTCTACCATGTCGTCGACCACGTCCTCGTCGTCCAAGTCCTCTTCCTCCGCGCTGCTGTCGTGGGGCGTCAGCCCTCCTCGCGCCGGCATGATGTCTTCGTCGTGCGGACTGTTGTCCAGCGCCTTCTCTGACGGACTACTCTTCTGTGCGGCAAGCTTGTTGCTACCGTCCTTTTTCGCGAGTGCGACGTCCGCTTCCGAGCCCCCCTCCGACGATGCGATCTTGTTGCCGCCACTTAGAATCATACTGCCAAGTTTTGGAGAGTGTGGAGAGTGCGAAGTCTTGACTAACTCCTTC
>JACKZZ010022481.1_pt1 | contig 19270 bp, 8 predicted proteins | sample 8027871 | NCBI WGS metagenome assembly JACKZZ01 (sample SAMN15724774, study PRJNA655200) | protist metagenome | isolation source: fluorescence activated cell sorting (FACS) single amplified genomes of... | place: USA: West Boothbay Harbor, Gulf of Maine | collected 2000-07-19
GAACCACTACGTGGAGCCCCAGGGAGGGACCGCTCCCCCTTGACGGTTCTTGGAGTCTGGTAAACCCGCACCTCAGACTCATTTTTTTCTCTTTCAGTTGCACCGTCACTCTCGTGGAACACCTTAGTTTCGTCGCTTCTCTGCCGCCGGGAATAGCCCGCACTGGGAGGGCATCTATCCGCTGCCTCAATCTTAAACTTTGGTAGTCCAGCTATGTTTGTTTCGAAACCTCGGTTTATTGCGACCACCACGGTCGATTTCGGTGCATATCAACGAACCGAACCTTCTGATTCTATTAACAAGAATAAACTGTGTTAGGACTGCTCCTCCTAGGACCGTAGTCCTAGAGGAATCTGTTCATGGCTATCCTATCGGATGGCGCCCCAGAAACAGGGACTTTGTTGGTACTACCAAGCGATCTTCCAGTAGAGCCCGGTGTGAAAACCGGTCAGGTGGTACTAATCGAATGATGATAGTAATCGTGTAGTAGCCTGCTTAGTTGAATCTTTTGCAGGGGCGATTCGGCTGGTTAGAGTCAACGACTAGTGCTGATTTCATGCTTATACAAGCTCAAAGACAACCTCAAGTGCACATCCCATGGTACCCACAGGGAATTAATCGAAACGGTAATAACGCCGGTACTAAGCCGGCTTTTTTTGTTGATAAATAATGTAGAGTTGACAACTGCATATCCCTTCCGCCGCTTAGTATCCTCTCTCGCGAATTGCGACGAGGTACTCGACCATCACTCTTTCTCCCCAATTTCTCGGCACCGGAATTCCATCAATCCATTCGCCCCAAGAACCCATTAAGAATCCCAGAATACTCCCTATAACCCGCTGCGTAAACCCCCTATAAGAGAACTTCAACGGCGGTTGACATTCCGTCGATTCTTGGAGGGACTGATGTTCGCGGGTATTTGCGTTAGAATCCGCTCCTGTAGAGTTAGGCTTAGCCTTCCGATTCAACTTCCGAATCCTCCGGAAAACCGGCCTGCAAGAGTTGTTATCGGCGTTATACGGAGAAACGCTCGAGGCCCACGAGTACGAGTAGGGAAACACCTTCCAATCCCGAGTCAAAATACAAGTTGGTTGTAGAGAAGGCCCGGGATCTGAAGTCGTCGTTGCACCGTGGGAAGCGCCCTGTTCCTCTGACTTGGACTGCGACCTCCTCTTGCCTTTCTTAGACTTCCCGGACGCTTGAGATTCAGATTTGCCCGATTTCCTTCCGGGAGTCTGAGACTCAGGAGACTTAGACCTGGATTTCTGCCCTCTTACAAAGACTTTCCCATAAGGCTCGTCCTTAGACTGTATTTGTCTTGCGTCATACTCGCCTTTGAGAGGGAAGGGCAGGTGAGTTCCGAATCGGGTGCATATAATGAGTTTCTCCCAATCCCGGTCGGAAACCATTGACTCTAAGGGGCTTTTAGAGCGTTCCCCAGGCCTATTACTATACCCCGAATCCCGGTGAAGTGTAGCAATTGCGGAACAGGGGTCATTGATCGCCGACAAGCTAAACAACGGTGTCCTCCTAAACGTTAAATCTTTAAGACCCCCTCCGGGAGAGCAACTCCCCTGGGTCTTGCTCTTCACCTCCTTCAAGTATTCTCGCTCGTACCAGCGTTCTTGGCTGTCTGTTTCGAAGTACTCCTCCGCTCCCCGCCCCAACTCAATCCCGTCTCTAGACCCCTTCACCCTCCCAAACGGGTTTCCACAATGCGGCCCGGGGTTTCGGGTCGTGGTTGTTAATCGGAGGGGGCACACTGGTCCGTTAACAGTTCCTAAGCTTTTTATTGGAGGAATAGATGAGGATTTGGAAGAGAGTTTGAGGTTTTTGGAGCGGAAAATTGTCCTCAAAAAGGATCAAGGAAGCGAAGGGGAGTTCGAAAACGGCCCAAAATTGGCTCGTGTCCCCCATTTTCCGCAATTCTCCATGACCGGTCTCTCCGCGGGCTGCATAAACGCGGCTGTTGCCGGCGGAAAATGGGATATCCTCCGTTTCCAGAGGCTAACACGCCGGCGGGTAGACCGTCTAGATCAAGGGTTCCGAGAGGATGGGGCGGATAGCAGTTTGCTACGAGGTCCATTACGGCTGGGACCAACAGAGGAGGAATGGGGAGATTGGGAAAATGTGGAGAGCGGAATTCCGGGCGAGGAATCCGAGCTTCAAAGCACGCTCCGGCTCCGGAAGGGAATAGACATTGCAGAAGTTGGGGTTCCCCGCGGGGTATCAGCAGGCTCTACTACCACGGCCGCTGATTCAGATGTGAATCAGTCCCGATCCGTTTCTCTCGTCAGCAGCGCCCCAGGAGGCAGCTCTGGGTCGAGGAAACCTTCCAGGTCACGGGGGGGAAATTCGATTTCGAGTCCCCCAGTTCCGGAGCCGGAAGCTAGCGGTGGTGGGTCCAAGGCGGCTAACAGGCGGAACCCCCTATTTCCCGCTCTATTTGATTCCTGCGGGGGGGAGGAGGAGCACCTCTTTACGTCTAGTTGCTGCATTTTTACATCTCCGGCTTGGGACTGCGAGGAATTGTTCAAGCATTTCTCCTTCCCCTACGACGGTATTCTCAGAAACTGCTGTGCGGATTTTTTCTTCGATACCCACGAGAAGGTTCTGAATCCAGCTGTTATAGCGGGGGAGGAGGACTCAGAGTCCTCTTCCGGTCAGTTTGGTACGTCTAAGCAGAGTTTACGGGAGTATTTCGCCTTAGTTCAAGAGAAAAGGAAGGATACGTCCAAAGGCTCCTTACAGGAATTTTATGACGCAAGTTCTGCTTTTGCTATAACGGATTCAGAAGTAGGTGAACTGATACGCGGGGGGCGGGAGGTGGAAAGAGTACTACTCAAAGAATCTGGGGAAACCACTCCTGAAGAGGCGCTTCCAACCTTGGGACAGGAGTTTTTGACTGTAGCTGAACGACGAAATCCCCGGAACGCCATCCTAGCCCTTAATAGGCATCTTCAGAGAGTAGCAGCTTGGGAGTATTGGAGTCTGCATTATGGTAGGGAATTCGACGTTTTGAGTGATTTCACGGGGCTAAACGTCCTGGAACGAGTAGCCATGAAGGCCTATATCATCCACAAATGCAACAGCAGTCTGCCGATTTTGGGGAACCCGTATGGCAGGGAGTATAGGGAGCGGTATCAGGGCCGGTTTAGGCGCTCATTTAACGTCTCACTTTCTGCCAAGAATGACCCCGTCTGTGTGGTGAAAAACTCCTTTCTCAAAATAGACAACAACCATAGGATACCGGGGTTTCGGGGAAAAACCGCCTTAGAATTGATTACGTCGGACCGAAACTGGGAGTTATTGCTGATTAAAACCGAGTTCGGAACACATCTCCCATTCTGTTGGGATGGGGAGTACTACGACCAGAGCGGAAACCAGGGCGGGAAAGTGGAGCGGAAGCGGGGCTGGATGGCGCAGGGAAAGGGCTCGGCAGAAGATCGGTCTGTTCCTGTCAACGAGAGGAAATGCCGGGTCGCTTCGGTCGGATGGGACGTGGAGCCGGCATCGGAATCGGCTCTAACTGTTCTCGTCAAACCGCCAGCGGGGAGTTGTGAGAATGGTCCAAACACTGGCAGCTCAGAGTCAGGGGAGGAGGTATGGGACGAGTCTAAGACCCTCAAACAGCGGGCTATACGGACGCTAGTTAACCTAAGCATGGGCGACGCCGCCGAAACTCTAGACGGCGTCCCTCTTATGAGAAGCTGGAGCGAGCGGTTTATGGTGGAGCTTTGCTCGTTTCTGAGGGAGCGGGGGTATTAGCGGGGAGAAAGGGCGATAATATTAACACATCAAATAAACATCTAATTCGTGCACTAATGAACATTCAATTCGTGCACTACTAACTTTCATGCATTACCGAGCTAGCACCAAGTCTACCACCGTATTTTGAACCCTAGGGCTAAGATTCAAGAACCGAATAAGATCTCCGCTGTCTCTCCTGACAGCACTTTTTCCGATTTTCCTCCCCACCCACACGTCGGGGTTTGAATTGCCATTTACGCCGAGGGTGGGGCGGGACCTTGTAGAACTAACCCAACCATCAGCACCTCTTGATGGCATTTTCCCAGTAGAACACGGATAAGTCCCTAGCATTGACCTAATAAGTTTAACAGGTGCATATAAGCCGCGAGTCGGCAACGCCATCGCGAGAACTTACCCTGCAAATAAGAAGTTAAAGAAAGTAAGAAAGTAGTAATAATTATAAGAAGCAGTCTCAGTGCCACGACTAGTCCAACATAGCCCGTGTAAGTTTACCTCCTCAACTACTGTGTAAAGCCGTCCACCCGTGGCGGCCCTCATGGGCTTGCTGCGGGAGTGTGAATATTTTGGTCTCAGTCAGGAGTCCATAAACAGATACAAGTGACAAACGAAGCCATAGAGCCGCTCAGGAGGGCTCGTACCAGGCGGAAACCGCCGGCGAAGGCCGTCTCCCAATAATGACATGTTCTCTAGCACCGATGGGGCTAAGAGGAGAGAGAGCCGGGGAAGTCGTCGTTGCTTTTTTTTTTTCGGAATAGAAGCGGGGGAAGGAAGAAGTGGGAGGCCACAGGGGTCTGAATTATCGTTTTTTCACCCGGGAATTCGCGTCCTCCGCGAGGGGGTAGCTCCGAAATTTCTCTTCAGGGGCGGCGTCCAGCTAGCTGGGCGGGTCCTTTGCACGGTAATTAATACTAATTTTATATCGGGCAGTAGAGCGCCCAACTTCAGTGAGAATAGAGACAAGAGACGCTTTTTAGAGTTGATCTCGGCCTTGTTAGCTCGAGTTTTTTCTTCAATATTCAGTTAACGTATTAAATCGTTGCCTCTTCTATATAAATCGTAATCTCTCAAATGCTACAACTGTCTCGGTTCCTTCTCTCGGGTGCCGTGGTGCTAGGGGCGGGTGGCCCAGCTGCCCTGGTTGCCGCGTCTGCGCCGGAAGCGTCTTCCGACGTGAACACAACCCTCCTAGAAACCGTACAGGGACTTTTTGATGACGCTTGGCATGGGCGTACAGCTCCGGCGCCAGAACTTTGGATCGATGAGGGTGCGTCGCGGCAAGGCCTCCTAGAGAGCTGGAGCTCGATTAGGGACTTCGGAAGGGTAAGCGCAGTGGCCCTTTGAGTTCTAGCCTTATTCTTTCTCTCCAGGGTCAGATTCCCCTCTATTCTCCCCCCAGGTCGACTTCCTCTCGCACGATTTTCACCTTCTCCCCAGGTCGACTTCCTCTCGCACGACTTTCACCATCGGGAGCGCGAAATCTTCCTTGGGTTTCTGACCGGTGGCCCCCATAAGTTGGCGCGAAGGTCGGTCGCTTTCAGAGAGCTAAGTTTAGGGTCGCCTCAGAGGTCAAACGACCGGTGGTTCGAGCTTGCTTTAAGGAGGGGGGAAGTAGGGTTGAGGCTGCCGGAGGTGCAGAAGGCTCTTAGACTGGGTAGAAGACAGGATGCGATTCGTGGCTGGGTCGATGAAGTCGAAGATTCTATCAGGGAATCAGAGGGGGAACTGCCGGCGCCGCCGAGTAAGAAACCGGCTGAGAAGGGAGCGGATTCTGCGGAGGATGTTGCGGACGACGGCGCCACCGGAGCCGGGGAGGCGAGTAAAACAGAGTCTAAGAAGTCCGAGAAACCCTCTGAACAGTCCGAAAAAAAAGATGAGAAGTCGGAACAGGAGGCTCATCAAAAAGAGGAGAAGAAACCGGAGCCTCACCCGAAATGGCTGCCGATCTCCCGCGTCAACCCCCACCAGTTCATCCGCCGCCTCCATCGGTTTCAGATGAAGTCTCACATACCTCCGGGCTCCGAGAGTGAGTCTCCCTGGCGTTTCGAACTGGTTAGTGCCGGCAAGGATCTCCTTTCTAGCCTTCAGAGGATGGAAGAAATCTACTCGTGGGAACCCGAAAAAGGTCTCACCGACACCTTCCTCTACCAGTTTATTCCGATTTTCGAAAAAATACATGAGCGCCTAATCTATCTAGCCCAGGCCGGCCTCGGAGAGTTTGAAGCTTTGTTTTGTAGGAGGAGGGCGGTGGTGCCGACTCGGAAGGGCGCCAGAAGGTTGGCGCAGGAGATCTCGGAATCGGTTTTCGCGGAGCTAAGCGATTCTTTAGATATAATTGAGGAGCTATCGTCTAAGATATCGAGGGAACTCGAGGGGGAGAGCGGTGGGGGCTCAGAAGAGAAGGAGACCATTATAAATGGGCGGGCAACTAGGTATTTGGCAGCAGCTAATATCCCCTCTAGCATGGAAGAAACTCACACAATGACGATAGAACGGCTGAGAAAAGAGTATCCTTTTCTCACCCAAGAAGTACCAGAGGGATTGACTGAGGTACAGGATGTGAGGGGGGCTAAGGAGCGGGGGAAGGGTCTTGGGCTGGGGTTGAGCGTACTTGGGAAGTGGAGACAGCAAATCGTAGACTCCATTCGTGACAAAAAAAAAGCATTCGAAAACACCATCGTGAACAGCCTCTTAATCGTTCGGGAGAACCTTAGGGACGAAGCTCGGCATGATCTTTGGCTGGAAAGCCAGGAGGAACAGATCCAGAATTTCACGGAATCCACCGCTTATGACCCCTTCGAGCACGCTTTTAGTCAGGAGTCGATTTCGGCCAGGAAATCTGGGGATTATCCGGCCTACCCGAAGTGGCTGACCCGGGATAACCTGCGGTTTTGTCCCCACTCTAACCAATTGTTTAGGGCGACGTGGAGGGTGTTTGCGGAGGTTTGGGCGAGTATTTTGACGGATGCGAGGCATATCGCCTCCAAAATGAGGGAAAACGAGGCCTCCTTCAGCAAGAAATTTAGCGAAGGAAGCTTCCCGAGGGAGGACGGGAGGGAACATCCTAGGACTGGAGTAAGGGCTGGGACGGATGGCACAGTTCCGCACCATTTAAACTCTTGGTTGAAGGTGCTTAATCATCTTAACCGCTTCTTCAGAAGAAGGGGGGAGGATGAAGATCATCACCCGTCTAGGGAGCGGATGGGAGGGTGTCTCGGGCTAGGTGAGGACGGGACGTGTAAAATGGGCCACAATAACCTGTTTCCGAGTTTATTTTGTGAGGAAGCGGGCTCAGGGTCGGGGAAGGAGGGTGAGGAGGACGCTTGTAAAGACAGCGCAGGAGTGCCTTTAGTGGGTAAAATCACCAAGGAAGTCGCAGCCAAAGCCGCGGAAATTGTGTTAAGAGACCCGGAGAAGCATCTCCCACCGATTCGTGAACTCCTAGAACGTGTGATTCCCGAGCTGGCTACTCATCAGGGGACGACGGAGGCGTTGCGGAGGGTGTCTGAGTCGGTTGATGGTGAAGAGGGCCAGGGAGGAGAAAACGAAACCGGTCTCTTCAACGCTACTGGCACCGGTATCGGCAACACCCAGCACCTGTACTCAACATTCCGGGCTGTGAGGGATTATCTTAAGATAAGAGGAGCGTTAATCGCTGCTAGAACACGGCGCCATCATGGGAACTCTATGATGAATTTAGTGGCTCGAATCTCGGATTCGCTGTTGATGAGCAACTGTGTAGATAAGTTTCACGCGAGGAAACTAGCGGTTCCCGCAGATGACCCAGGTTTTTTAGGGGGCTTTCAACACCGGAACCGGAATAGCGGCATTCAGGTGCATGAGAAGATATCGACGGATGGGGCGGGGGAGCACCAGTGGGACTCCGCATTTCGAGTTGGCGCTACATCGGCAAGTGACTTCCTCAACAAAGCTCTCTCCGTCGTGGAATACCAGGACTTCTCGGATCAGTCCCAAGCTGCAGTTACTGGAAAACTCGATTTCTCTGATAAACTCCAAAGGATCGAATCCGGTGTATCCCAAGCACCGACGGGGGCTTATTGGATTATTCCGGGACGGGTTCCTGAGATGAGCCTGAAAGGGGGATCTAAGTCTGAGTCGGAAAACCGTGGGGTCGGGGGCTCTAGAGCTGTTGATATCCACTACGATAATGTACTGGATAACGACAAATATACTCAAGTCACTCTTGAGCTCATGCAAGGGCTGGAAAAATCGAGAACGGAAAAAGAAGTGGTTAAGCTCTTGTCGGTGGGAGCGGGTGGTATGGGCCTTGGAGAGGGCAGGGACGAGCGTCTTCTGGAGAAGTTTGAATACCTCGATGACCACTGGCAAGTGAATCTAACCGCTTTGGCCGGATTTAGAGGTGTTAATTTGGATGGGATCGCCGCATCAACAGCAGAACAGCTCCAACAAAGAGAACAGCTCCGCTCCGATGCCCTAAAAGATTCTGGCATCATCTACACGCGGGGATTTTATGAGACCTACCGGGATTTGTTCCACCGCGAACTGTTAAGATACAAGGCGGAGTTGTTTCACGTGCAGGTTTCTCTGCACATCTCCCAATACGTCAAGAAAAGCTTGGATACCCATTACAATCTGGGAGAATCGTCGTTGTCGTTTCAGGCTGTGCATCCGGGGTTTAGGCACGACCGCTTCTCTAGTCAGTATCTTAGAGACAGTTACATACCTCACCTCGAAAAAATCCTTTCCGACGTCCTCTTGCGGAATTTTGCGGTCCGGGACGAGCGAATAAGTAGGAATTCCCCTTATTTTAATGGGTTCTTTCCGGGTAACTCGAGAGACGATAGCGAGGTGCAGAGCCGTATGATCAGCTGGGGCAGGAAGTTTAATCCCTTCACCCACTTTGACCTCAAAGACTCCGAATTTAAGGCGCTGCCAAGTTGGACTGAAGGCAAGATACATGGAAGAATCCCAGTTCACAACCCCAAACCAGGATCCGCTCCCCCGAGAACCGATGTAGAAGGGGCTGCCGACCATCCCTACTCGGATGTCACGTCTGGGCAATCCCCCGCTCTACTGGCGGATAAGAGAGGACTAGTGGTTGCTGGGGGTGGGCGTGAAGAAGGGCAGGGCTTCACCCGGGTTCGTCATGTAAACCCTGAGGTCTATATGAACGAACGGGACGAGAAATCGGTTACACCGGTTAGATTACCTGATTACGAGATCCCGTATTGGAGTTACGAACATGATTGGGAGCGGAAATTCCCTAAGCTCACTATTCACACTCCTAAGAAAGGATCTTCCCAGGCTCTTGAAGAGGAGTCCCGAACGGGGGCGGATGATCCTTTATTATGGTATAGGGGGGCTCAGGAAAGGAAGACTTCAGATCCAACAGCCCGCGAGTATTCATCTCAGACCGATTACGAAGATTATCACCATAACGACAAAGGAAGGATGGGGAGTGCTCTCCCGAGGGGGAGCGTGGATGGGTTTCACCCACCGAGCGGGGGACCCTTAAGGGCCCATTTACTCGATTATAGTGGGAGAAAATTGGTGGAGTTTCCTAAGTGGAATCAGGTGTATGCGCGGTTGGAGGTGAATGGCACTACAATAATACCACCCTCCCATATAAGTGATCCAGAGCTTATGAACGAAATCTACCGTGAAGAGAAGGATGCTCTACAATGGCAAAAAGAGGAAGAGGAGCGGGCAAAGAAAGAGGCGGCTGAGCTAAAGGAAGGACCCGGGCAGGAAGGGGAAGGTTCAGAGGAGACCGCTTTATTGAGTGTGGATTCTGGGGGGGATGACTCAGAAGAGGCCACAAAACTAAGGGCACAGGAAAAAGTTAAGCGGGAATGGGAGCGGAATAAATGCCGCGCAGTTGTGGTGACTGCTGCGGGAGGTGAGGCTCTTGCTTCGGCGTCGGATTTGTCTAAGTGTGACGCCATCGTGTCGGGGAAGAAGATTAGCGCCACCGCAGTCGAAAAAACCCTCGTCTACGATACCGCAGATTCCTTGTGGAACCCAGGTGAGCTCCCAGTCTCACCGGGGTGGCCTCAGCGGCACCCTTCTACGTCGGCGGTATTCGCTTCGAGCGCGTTTAGCAGTGGCGGGAGTGGGGGATCGCCGCCTGTTTCTGCGCGAAGACGGGCTTTAGGAGCGAAAAATAAGGGCTCTTTGACGTGCCACGAGTCCGAAAGAGACCATACCTCGTATTTGACCAATCTCGAATTCAGGATGCACTGCACATACCCCCTCCTTAGGGTGCCTGGGTGTTTGGTTGAGGCCAATAGATTGGGGCATTTGGAGGGTCTGGTGAGGTCTGTGACCTTCACTTCCAGCGTCATCCATGCCTCACTCAATAACATGCTCGGTGAGGGAGGCTACCTCGCGGAAGAAGTTACGAAGGGCAAGGGCTCTGGAGCGGGTGCTGCAGCTGCTGGGGCTGCAGGAGGAATCGGGGGCGCTCTAGGCGCTGCTGCCGGAGCTGTTGGATTGCGATGGGCGGGGGTTCTTCAGGCTACTACTGGGAAGGCATCTCCGGAGACTCATTCGGGACCTGCTGAGGATGCAAACGCCGACTACTATGAGCTTCGTCCTCGGATTTTTGAAATTGGGACTGGGGAAGACGGGCAGGGCGAACGGAAACCGGCGAATTGGGTCGGTTTTGCTCTCAAAAAATACCTCTTCCCAATCTCCTATTACGATAACATAAACGTGGAACGCGGAGTCGTCACGAGTGAAGACTATAGGCGAACGAAAAAGGTCCCAGCGGGATCCGGTCACTCCAGTGATTCCAGACCCAGTTTTTCTCAGTATCTGAGGGAGTTCGCTCACTTGAGGGGGAGTAAGAGGCTGATCAAGTTTAAGTTTCACCAATCAGACTGTTTGAGTCACTATGATTGGATAGTCCACTTATTGAGAAAATTAGTGGTGAAGCAAAAAAAGGAGGAACCCGGCGTCCGCAGGCAACTTCAAACTATCTCAATCGGCGTTTTCATGGGAAGCGTAGAGCAGAGGTTGCTGAAGGAGCCGTTGTTACGGGGTCGCCTATTCATGTACCTAATAGATCCTTGGCTAAGGAGTAACTTGTTAACGCAGATTCAGGATTTGCGCTCGGAAAAAGAAGTTTTCTCGCTCGGATTATGGACTAAGAAAGGGGACAAAAAGGACAAGAAAAAAGGGACAGGGAAAGGCGAGGAAGCGTTTGCGGCTGCAGAAGCACCAGAGGCAGCAGAAGAAGTTGACGATTCCAACCAGAACTCGGGGAATCCCACCCGACCTTTCAACGCTTGTCCTTCCAACACTCCTTGTGCTCAGCTAATCGTTGATAGATTGCATACAACGGCATTCGCACCGCAGAGAACGGCTTTAGATCGGACGGAGCGGGAGACGTTAGAAAATAAGTTGGGAGGCTGGACGGATGCGAAAACTGGAGTGGTGGCTAGTCCGGTTAAGGGGTTGACAACGGAGAAAAGCCGGATTTTAGAGTCAGACGGCCACTTCTTTTTTCAGGCGTGTAACAGGCTCGTGAAGTGGGGACATTTGAGTCACGAACACCCAGAAGACAATAAGCCTGAGGTAGCCCCCTACATTCTGACAACAGAACACGTCAGCAACAGCGGGGAGAAAGGGAAGGGGAAGGGAGGGTCACCTTCCGCGGCGGCTCAGACAGGAGCTCCGGCGCCTATGCATGGTGAGATTTCTCGGTTAACCCGAAGGAAGGAGAACCTGAGGTTGCTCGTGAATAGTTCTTATACCGGGCCTGTCCAATCCTCTGTTTTAGATCAGGATGTTAAAACCCCCGAAGGTGTCCATCTCCCTGGTGGGGATTCCGGTATTTTCGATTATTGCTCCTATACGTATGCGAGGGCTGGGGGGTTACTGAAGCAGTATATAGAAACCGGGGGCGAGTTCAGTGATGTTTCAACAGAGGATTTTTGTTTCATTGGATCGAATCAAAAGCAGTACCATTTAACACCCCATGGCAGCAAAGAAAGACCAGGCTCCTGTTTTGTCACGCAAGATGACGAGTACTTTGATCGCGAAAGCGGAAGGAGCCTCGATAGTGGGCCGAATCTTGAGCAAGTTGAGGAAAGTCAGAGTGCCAAGGCGGCGGCGGCCAGGAAACCCAAGAGGAGCCAAAAGGATGAGCCCTCAGACCTTGTCGCCGCCCGGATTCATCAGGCAAAAATTAGGTTGAGTCAGGTGCCGTTGCAGCTAAAGATTTGGCACCGCCAGCAGAAGATCCTGTGGGGCCGGAGGGGCGCGCCCACGATCCAGAATAGTGCGCATCCGGGGGCGGCTCCGGCTTCTTTTCAGGTTTTACAGGATTTCAGTCAAAACACAATGGGCTTCTTCAAGGACGATAGCGTTGACTTCTTGTTTGTAGACGGCGATCACAGTGAATCGGGGGTGAGACAAGATATAGAGTTGTTCTTTTGGAAAGTAAGAAAAAGTGGGAAGGACGGTAAAGGGGGCGGGATATTGGCGGGGCATGATTTTGGTTTGCACAGCTTTCCCGGTATGATTCATGGCGTCCTCCAAGTTCTTAATGAAATAATCATAGGGGTGTGCGCCGCGAAAGGGTACTATGGGCTCTCGGATACGGGTGGCTCTGGAAATGGAAATGGGGGGGCTGGAGGGGTTGACGTCGGAGGCGGATTACCGTTTCCAGACCGCTATTGTGAGGACGGATTGACGGTGAACGTAGCCAGCGATTACGTGTATTGGATTGAATTTTAAGTGGGAAACCGAATACGGACCGTATGACCGCGATACTAAGGCAATTAAGAGCTATCAGCACATCAGCGTTATGATTAACCTGCGAAATAAGTGATTACTGATCATCGAACTGCGTCCGGGTCTCAGCCCGCCATCGCGGGGTACAGGCCAATTTTCACGCCCGCGAGTCTTGTTCGGCTCGTGCTAGACAAGCGATATCACAACTTCATTCCGTTTCTTCGTTTTCGCTGTTTACCCTGATTTTCACTGCTTATCCTTACTTGTTGTCCCACGCTTTGACTCATTTATTCCCTCACTATTTCTCCCTCTACCTCCCAGCAGCCCACCCACTTTTGTGCCCCCTAATCGGAATCCCAGCGGAGAAAGGTGAGTTGAGAGCCTCAATGAATCTTGAGTAGCCTAGTCTCGGTAGATAGCGCCTGTGGACAGGCTGTATAGGTGGTTGTATTGATCTCTAGACTGACTAAGTAGGGCCCAAAATGGCGATGCCTCCCCCTTCTTCCACCGAGCCGTTGAAGACCGAGTTGAAGGTGATACAGGCGCTACGGGAAGCTCTGGGGGGGCTAGGGGGGCCGGAATTGACGGAGCAGCAGCGAAAAAGTATAGTAAAAATCGCCCAAGGGGTCGTTTCTGAGGTGTATGAGAAGTGTCCAGCAGCGAGTTTCGCGGAAAAAGCTTCTTCTAAGGACGATGACCTTGGTCCGGTGCTTGACGACGATTTCGGCGGAGATATGGGTCTAGATCTGTTTGGCGGCGGAATGGGCGGGGATTTAGGGATGGGCATAGATATGGGTGCTAGTATGGGGGCCGCCTCCTCCTCATCGAGTTCTACCGGTGCGGCACGGCCCGGGGGAAGGGGGTTCACCAAGGGCCAGTTGCTGACAGCGAGCGGACCCCAGATGAATCTCGGCAATACGAAGGGCGCAGAAAACGCTCCACATTTCGAAATAACAGGATCCATGTTCACCTACAATATAGGCGAGGAACTGCTGCAGTTCTTAGTGAGGGATTTCCGAGTCAATACCGGTACTGGTGAGGAGAGTATGGGGTATGAGAGCGAGGAGATGAGTTGGGACGATAGTGACAGTGACGAGGACGATCTTGCGCCCCCCAAGAAGAAACCTAAATCAGGAGCCAAGGGCAAGGCTCAGGGCAAGGCCAAGGGAAAAGCCAAGGCTAAGGCCAAACAGCGGGCAAACAGCCCCAAACAGGAACCGAAAAAGGAGGCACTCATGCACTTCTACATTCGGCGGGATCCGAACTTATAGCGCCCGAGAAAGGCTCGAATGAACGAATAAGTCCAGAACGTCAAACTTGAGGCGTCGGGTCAGCACTTAGGCGTTCCACGCCCTTAGTCTGCCCATAATGATCGTGGTCAGAACACGTTTGTTCTTGAAGTCCTCTTAGTCCTCACCTGTAGTCACTGTAGTCATAATCCAGTCCTATCCCAGTCCGCCTGTCCTATCGTATACCCTGTTTCACCTGTCTGAGTCTGAAACCGTCTTTTCACCCTGTTTTCAGTCTTTCTCTGTTTTCCTTTAAGTTTTTACCGGTCTCTCCGGAACCTGTCTTTTACGGTCTCTACGCCCCCTGTTGCTCTGGGCCCCCTCTTAATCAGTTCCCCTATTGGTCCTCTAATCCGCCTACTATCCCTACGATTTACGCCCACGAGGCAGTTTTCAGACTCTATACGATTTTACCTCACCTACTCTGTTTGCGATTTTACTCTCACTTTTGGAATCAGAATTTACTCGTTCATATCATCTTACCCCGGTTACCATACCACCAAGTTATCTGACTGGCACGACACTTGTCTAGCCCTATTTACTCCCCTTATTTATCGTATTTCCGATTACCCGTATTTCCGCTCACCACAGGCCTACAGCGCGAAACGAGTTTCCTGCGTGCCAGTCACGATTAGGTATACTTGTTACATATCTGAACCGTCTTGGGACAACCCACCCCTGCTACGTTACCCCTTCTTAACTGGCATACTGCTCCGATATAACGGTGCTACTGCCCCCTTATAAACTCCTTAACTAACTCTACTTTAGATCAGACTCTAGATTCTAGTACGGACTTTACCGCCCTAGTTTCAGTCAAATCTATTGCCCTTCTATAATCGCGTAATAAGCCAGTAATAAGCCGATATTACCCCTATTACCCACCCCACTACTCCTACTTCTTTGACCTCTTCTTCTTAAGATCCTTTTCTTAAGACTCTTAACCAGTCAAGACCCTACTTCTCTTGGCTACCTCTTAGATTCTCGAGACCTTTTCTTCTTGAGATCTTCTCTAAATAATAAACCCAAAAACGGCCGCAAACCGTCCCTAAATCGTTACATTACTAACCTTTTGAGTCGTCTGACTCTCGGAGCGATCCATTCCCTTTCGGAAATTATCCCCCTTCTTCTAGTGCTGCCAGCCAGTTCTAGTGTGAACTCTCTTAAGAAAACCGTTAAGAAAATCCACAATCGTGATTGTGTAGTCCTCAGAAGCGTTCTCTTAAAGGAACGTCCACTTTTATTTACTCAGTACTACCTTTAGTTGGTCCAAAATTCCGCCTCAAAAGATGGTTTCCAACACCAAGGCCTCCAAGCGTCCCGGGGAGGCGGGTTCTCAGGGGGACGTTGCTGCCGCGGCCGGTGGAAGCACGTCTCCGGCGGCCAAAAAACAAAAACTCGAGCAGCAGCAGCCGAAATCTGCGGGGGGGTCGGCTGCTAAGAAGAAGGGGCAGCAGGGAGCGGGTGCTCAGGGTGCTGGGGACGGGAATAAGGATGATATGGTGATTGATTTAACGGGGGAGTATGTGCCGAAGGACGCCGCCCAAGCTGCCAAAGATCTGGTTAACGCGGTTAAGGATGGAAAGGATAAGGACGGGAAGGACGGGGGAAAAATCTCTGGAAAGAGTATTTTGGCCCAGCTCCAGCGGGCCCAGCAGGTGGCTCAGAACGCGCAGGGGGTTCAGTTATTCACCCCTGGAACCGGTCCCATGAGCGTCTGGGAAAATTGGGCTCGACCCCATGAGGGCTCTAAGGCCCAGTCCAACCAGTTAGACAGTGGGCGGTTGAGTTCGGCCAATTTCAGAGCTCCTAACCTGCGCCCTCTTAGTGGGTTTGGGGGGGAGAAATTGAAGAGGGGCGAGCCCGTTCCTTTTCAACTCTTAACTGAAGCCTTAACCATAATCGAGGATTCCCTGGGAAGTGGGAAGGGGTCGAATAAGTTTAAAATCCTCGTTCTCACTAACCTCTTCCGGGCGATCCTCTACTACAACCACGAGGACCTTATTTCGACGATTTGGTACTTGATTTCGAAAGTGGCGCCGGATTACGAGGGAGTTGAAGTCGGAGTTGGAGACCAACTGGTGTTGAAGGCGGTGGCAGGTAAGCTTCTGATTGCGAAGAGGAATCAGATTGCGGAGAGGATTGAAGGAGATTAAGACTGAGGATTTTTTCTAAGATTTTTACTTCTATCTATTCCCCGGATTTACTCTACCTAATTACCCCCCAGGTGCCCTTGCTTCCACTCCCACTGCCATCACTGAGCTCATCGCCCGAGGAGAAGCCCAGGACGTCGGCGAGGTCGCTCTGATCCTGAAGATGCGTTCCCAGCAGTTGATAACGCCTGCTCGATTGACGATTAATAGGGTGTTTACGACTTTGAGGGACAAAGTAGCAAAAGTTGAGGGCAAAAATTCAGTGGCCTCGAAATTGGAAGCCATGATGAAGCTTATCTCGAGCTCTCAGAGGGATGAATCCAAGTTCGTCGTACGGGGTTTCCAAGCGAAGTTAAGGGTGGGGATTAACAATGCCACCGTGCTATCCGCTCTCGGACACAGTTTCGTGCTGAGCAAATTGGATTTTGACCCTAATGCTTTTAGCGACGTGGAGACCGGTTCTGGGTTTATTTCCCTTGGGAAACCGCTCGAGCTTAAGAGCGGGAGCGTCAACCGGGCGGCTAAATCCGCTGCTGCAGCTGCTAATGGACTTGGTAAGACGGAGAATCCGAATCCGTCTCTGCCCATTCCCCAGGTTCCTATGCCCATTGAGCTCAAGAGAACCACCAGTTCTGCTGAAACACCGGAGGGTGAGACCATTACTTTGATTAGCAGTACGGTGGATGAGGCTAATGACCTCCGCTCCCCGAGCACGCTCGATGCAATAATCGACACTGAACGTATCTCGAGGAACCCTACCGAGTATGTAAACAGGGCGATCAACCCCAGCATTGGGAACAACAACGGGCTGAGTAGTTCTTCTGGGGGGAGTCACAGTGCGAACATTGGGGACGCCCTTTCCAGCCCTGTGGGAGGAGTGGGAGGAGTAGGGACTGTTGACGGAACTGTAGTTGATTTGGGTTCAGATGCCGCAGCTTCCGATTCGGATGCTCCTGGGAAGTGGGCTCAGTTCTCGAACGAAGTAAGAGCGGAAAGACAGGCGCGGGAGCAAAAAAAGCGGTGGCAGTACGAGTCGAAGCTAATTTCCGAGGGCAAAATCACAATAAAGGGGGGATTGGTCTACGACCCGGAAGGGAGGGTTATCAGGACGGTGGCAGAAGTTTTGGCCACGAAAAAAGCGAATGGTCTTGGAGCAGTTGCTCCAGCTGGGGCGGCGGTTGGTCAGGCGGGCGGCAAAGAGGAGGGAGGAGCGGTGTCTTCGGCAGGTGCTACTGGGAGTGGGGATGAGAAAGCGGTCGAGAATGGTCAGACCTCCCAGACCCTCCGCGAGGACACCAACAGCGGTTCTTTAACGCTTTCCCTGCCGGGGCCAACGTATAAGACTCTTCCTCTTCCTGATACTCGAGATTGTTCAGTTCTGTTGGAGCACCACCTCTTCTTCTTCGAATCCGCCGTAAAACGAGCGTATTGTGACCAACCGAATTATAACAAAATCGTTGCTTCGCTCGTTCCAGAGACCGGCAAAACAAGCCAACCCGCTGTCGTCGTTCCGGCGAAGGCGGGAGCTTCTTCGGCCGTAGGAAGGGGCCCTACCGGCGGCAAGAAGGAGGAAGCTCCCAGTGGTCTGCCCGGTCCTCGGGAGATGACGGCTTTGCTATTGGCTAGGACTTGTAGGATAACACCGGGGATCCCGCTGAAACCGATGCTGGCTAAACCTACCCGGGGTGTAGGCGAAGTTTTGGAGCGGTTAAGTGGGTTGAGCTTCTGTATGGAGTATAAATATGACGGCGAGAGGGCGCAAATTCACGTCTTCCGCACAATGGCGAAGTCGGCGAGCAAGACCGGCCCCTCTAGTACTGGTGCTATTAGTACGGCTGGAGTCGCCGGGAAAACCGGTCCAGCAGCTAAGGCGGCTCCAAAAGCTAAGGCGGGTGGAGGATTCGGAGGGCTAGGGGGATTAGTGGGGCTAACAGGCGTGAAGCCGAAGGCGAAGGCGGCTGCGGTTTCAGCTGGGGGATCAGCTAAGGAGTGGGAAACCAAGGGTCACAGTGCGTGGGAGGCCTTGGCTCTTAACAAACCTATCCCAACGGGACGGGACGCGGGTCTTGGGTGTCTTAGTGGACTCGGGGTTAGGCCGGTGGAGCCTTCGATGTCATACCGGGTATACTCCCGAAACTCTGAAGATATGACTCAGAAGTACCCGGATTTGGTGGAAATCATCAAAAAGTGCCTCCGCTCCGACGTCACGAGCCTGATTGTAGACGCTGAGGTGGTGGCTTATGAACCTGCTACGAAGACTATACAACCCTTCCAAAAACTCTCTACACGGTCCAAGAAGGACGTAAAAGTAGAAGATATCAAGGTCCAAGTATGCCTCTTCCCTTTCGATCTTTTGTATCTTAATGGGCGGAGTTACGCGAATAAGTCTCTTAGAGAGCGTCGTAGAGCTCTTATGGAAGAGGCTTTGGTTTATCGGGAGGGGGAATTGCATTTTGCTCAGGGGCGGGACTGCAATCTTCTAGCTGATGGCAGTATGGTCGTACAGGACGTAAGCTCTCTGGTACCGGGGATGAATAAGGATGGAAGCAAGGAGGGAAGTAAAGAGGGGGCGGAATCCAGTAATGCCGAAAGCAGTAGTGGAGCCGCGGATACCAGTAAGGACGTGGAAATGTCGGATGCCAACAAGGACGCCCCCCCCGCGGCAGCCGGCAAGTCCGAGGAAATCGATGAAGCCATCTCCCAGTACCTGAACGAATCCGTGACCGAAGGCTGTTGTGAGGGACTTATGCTTAAGACTTTGGACGTCAATGCTACTTATGAGCCCTCTAGGAGGAGTCTTAATTGGTTGAAGTTGAAGAAGGACTACCTGGAAGGAGAAGGCGAAGGTGGGATTGGTGACACCATCGACGTCGTACCAATCGCTGCTTGGTATGGGACTGGGAAAAGGACCGGGACTTACGGTTCCTTTCTGCTGGCTTGTTATAATGCCGAGGAAGATTGCTACGAATCCCTCTGCAAGGCCGGTACGGGCTACTCCGACGAAGACCTCCAACAACACTATCAGTTCTTCAAGGACCGGACGCTCGCGAGGCCGGAGCGGAACTTTGTTTGGAAGAAAACTCCTCTTAACAACCCCGATGTCTGGCTGGAACCCTGTCAGGTCTGGGAGATTAAGTGCGCGGATCTCTCAATTTCGCCCATGCATTGCGCAGCCGCCGGTCTTGTGCATCCGGAAAAGGGAATTGCGCTCCGCTTTCCTCGGTTTCTGAGGATTCGCGACGATAAAAAGCCAGAGGACGCAACGAATTCGAGCCAAATCAGGGATATGTACGAGTCCCAGAGTGTCATTGGTATGGGCGGAACTGCGGCGAGTATGGACGA